>Ga0209141_1000223_pt1 | contig 49935 bp, 42 predicted proteins | sample SaaInlLV_10m_DNA_2_FD_184676 | JGI IMG/M metagenome (GOLD analysis project Ga0209141, IMG submission 184676) | Marine microbial communities from expanding oxygen minimum zones in the Saanich Inlet - Saanich Inlet SI074_LV_150m_DNA (SPAdes) (version 2) | ecosystem: Environmental > Aquatic >... | reverse complement strand
GATTGGTGCTGTAGCAGATGAGATCATGGTTGCCATTGAACAAAGCGTAAACAGGTTCTTTGTGCAAGCACTACAACTTGATGCATTTACAATGGAGCTTGAAGCCTTGCCTGATGCGGCTTGAGGGGGCTGAATGCATGATTTTGAACTCCGAAACTTGAGATATGAAGTACAGACATTTTTTATCAGAATTAGAGGTTTGACTCAACCGGACCATTCCATTACCTAGAAAGGAATCCCCCCTATCCCTATGCGGATGAAGGGAGTGGCGATATGCCGGTAGTAAATCTGAGTAAAATTATAGCTATGAACCATAATAGAGATCGAGTCAATGCCGTTATCACCCCCGCAGGCACTTTGGGGGTGATGTCACAACATGAGGTGGAGAAAATTCTTCGCAGCAGTCGTGATAAGGGGGCACTGCATGAGCAGTTCAGGCGCTGTGCCCTGGCGGTTCTCAACACCGGTACCGATATCGATGATTCCAAGATGGTGATGGAGAAATTTCACGATTTTGATATCGTACCTCATCAGTTGGACTGGGGGCTTCAGTTTGAGTTGGTCAATGCCCCGGCAGAGGCGTTTGTGGATGGTGAGTTGATTCACGGTATTCGTGAACATCTGTTTGCCGTCATTCGGGATATTCACTCTGCCCATGAGACACGCAGCTCCAGCTATTTTGAGAAGTCAGACGATGAGAGTGGTGGGGTGACCAATGCAGTGTTCCACATTCTCCGCAGGGCCACCATTTTTGATCGCCATGACCATTCAGGGTTGGTGGTCTGTTGGGGGGGGCACTCCATCGACAAGGTAGAGTATAAATATACCAAAGAGGTTGGATACCATTTGGGGTTGCGTGGCCTCAATATCTGTACCGGATGTGGTCCGGGCGCAATGAAAGGGCCGATGAAAGGGGCCACCTTTGGTCATGCAAAGCAGCGAAACCGGGAGGGGCGTTATATTGGTTTGACGGAGCCGGGCATTATTGCGGCAGAGCCACCCAACCCCATTGTCAGTAATCTGGTTGTGCTGCCGGATATTGAGAAGCGGCTGGAGGCCTTCGTTCGTACCGGCCACGCCTTTATTCTCTTTCCGGGCGGGGCGGGATCTGCTGAGGAGCTGCTCTATCTGTTGGGAATACTGCTCCATCCGGAAAATCGGGATGTCCCCTTTCCGTTGGTGCTGACGGGACCGGCTTCGAGTCATGCCTATTTTGAACAGATCAATGCCTTTATTGGAGAAACTCTGGGGTATGAGGCGCAGCAACGCTATAAAATTATCCTCGATGACCCTGCCGCAGTGGCACGAATGATGATCAAAGGGGTCAAGGAGGTGATCTCCTATCGTAAAGAGAAGGGAGATGCCTTCTTTTTTAACTGGCAACTCAATATTGATCTTCTGTTCCAGAAACCTTTTGAGGTGACCCATGAGTCGATGGCTGAATTGGATCTGCACAAGGGGCAGGACCATCATCTGTTGGCGGCAAATCTCCGAAAGGCCTTTTCAGGGATTGTAGCAGGCAATGTAAGAGAGGAGGGGATCTGTTCAGTCGAGAAGAATGGCCCCTATATGCTCAGCGGAGATTTGGAGTTGATGGAGTCTCTGGATCAGCTGTTACAAAACTTTGTAGATCAACACCGTATGAAATTACCGACCCATACCTATATCCCCTGTTATGAGATTCTAAAGTAGAAAGGGTGTTTATCCGGTTGTTTGTGCAGCTTTATTTCTGAATATAATTCCCTCGCTCTAACGTGGGAATGGATCATTAGTACCATAGAGAGAATGGCTGCCATAAAATAAGTAGCCATTCAATGTAATAATTGCTAAAATAGTTGAATATATCCATTTCATCTATAACTACGAAAAGAGCTCATACTTGATGAATAGACGCCCCACCATTCGCTTAAAGAGGAGAATAATTGGTCCGTTATCGCTGTTATTGGTATCCATCATAGTGATTGCTTTAATGAATTTCTACTTTTATAAAGCAGAGGATTGGCAAAAGGCGCATCAGCAGACAGTATCCAGCTTACAGGTGCACCTGAATGATGTGACCGAACAGAACCTTACGGTGATGCGTACTGCATTGCAGATGGTCGAGCACAACCAAGAGGTGATCCAGGCTTTTGTTGAGCGGGACCGGGAGCGGCTCAATACGATTTCTCAACCGCTCTACCAGATCTTGAACCAAGATCATCAGATTTCCCACTTCTACTTTACAGCGGCAGACCGGATCAACTTTCTTCGGGTACACCAACCGGATCGGTATGGTGATCGGATTGAACGCCCCTCAACCCTGCAGGCAGAGCAGCAAAGAGCCTCAGCCTGGGGGTTGGAGGTTGGCCCTTTAGGGACCTATACACTGCGTATGGTGAAGCCGATTTTTAATCTTGAGAAACCAGACCAGCTACTGGGTTATCTTGAGATGGGGATGGAGATCGAGCATGTGCTCTCATTTATTGCCAAAGATCTGGAGGTGGAATTTATCCTCTTGCTGAATAAAAGCAGAGTCAATAAGCAGCAGTGGAAACAGGGGATGAAGAGGCTGAACAGAGCGGCCGACTGGAACCTGTTTCCGCAGATGGTCTTGATCTACAGTACACAACCGGAGCTATCCAAGGTGCAATATGCGGTTGCCCGCTCGGTGCAAACACGAAACGGTGAGGGGTACCAGTTACTGAAGAGTGGTGAGCAACAAGTAAATGTGATCTACAGCTCGGTAGATTCATTGATCAACCGGAGTGGTGGACATTTGATTGGATTTAAGGATGTCTCCGCCGAAGTTGCACAGGTGAATCATGAGATGTGGATGTTTATCATCTATGCCGCGATCCTGTCGTTACTCTATTTGATTATGCTCTATCTCTTTCTGAATAAGAGTGAGTTGTGGTTTGCAGCTCAGCAAATGGAGTCAGAAAAGAGCTTGAATGAGCGCGAGGCGCGTCTGTTAGAGGCGCAAGAGCTAGGGCAGATCGGCCACTGGGAGCGGAGACTGGATAACCAACAGCTCATTGGGTCGAATCAGATCTACTCTATTTTTGAGGTTGACTCTACCCGCTTTGACGCCTCTTATGAAGGTTTTCTGGAGGTGATCCATCCAGAGGATCGGCAGCGGGTGAATGAGGTTTTTAATGAATCGATCACCAGCCAGCAGCCTTATCAGGTAGTGTACCGCTTGTTGATGGCTGACGGGCGCATCAAATGGGTTGATGAGCGAGGGCAGACAACCTACTCAACGAGCGGTACACCGCTCATCTCCAGAGGTACGGTGCAAGATATTACACAGCAAAAAGAGTCGGAGCAGGAGATCATTCAGGCCAACCGTGCCAAAGATGATTTCCTGGCCTCAATGAGCCATGAACTACGCACACCGTTGACCTCGATTATCGGCAATAGCGAGCTGCTGGCCGAAGCTGAAGTGGATCTGGATAAGAAGAAGGTGATTCGCGCTATTGAGGTTGCAGGGCGTAGTCAGTTGGCTCTGGTGAATGATGTGCTCGATATGTCGAAGATTGAATCCGGAAAATTTTCCATTCAGGAGGTGCCCTTTGATCTGGCGACATTAATCTATGATATTGAGCATATGTTTGAGTTACGGGCAAGGGATGCCGGGCTAGAGCTGGCAGTAGAGTTGAGGAGTCAGGAGCCCTACCGGTTGATGGGGGATGGACAGCGGATTGGTCAAGTCCTGATTAATCTGATCGGTAATGCCATCAAGTTTACGAATGAGGGAAAAGTCACCCTGAGTATCTGGTCAGACCAACGTTATCTGAACTTTGTAGTAGAAGATACCGGCGTTGGAATCTCTCCGGAGAAGATGGATAGCCTGTTTCAGCGGTTTGAACAGGCAGATAACTCCATCTCCAGACGTTTTGGTGGAACGGGTTTGGGGCTGTTTATCTCGGAAACGCTCTCCACCCTGATGGGAGGGATCATAGATGCTTCCAGTATTGAGGGTAAGGGCTCCCGTTTTGTTTTGAGCCTGCCTTATCGACAGAGTACTATTCTTGTTCAGCTCGAACAGCAGATTGAGCAGAGAAACTCGGTCTTGAGTGGTGGGTTTGAGGGGCGGGTACTGGTGGCAGAGGATACCCCTGAACTTCAACTGCTGGAGCGTCGCATCCTGGAGTCGATGGGGGTCAAGGTAGAGGTTGCAAATAACGGGGTAGAGGCGGTGCAGATGGTTACAGAGCATCCATTCGATCTGGTGTTGATGGATATGCAGATGCCGCTGATGGATGGGGTGGAGGCAACAAGACAGATTCGTGCACACAATAATCAGGTTCCGATTGTTGCACTGACCGCAAATGTGATGGAGGGGCACCGGGTAGCCTTTGAAGAGGCGGGGAGTAACAGCTTCTTGAGTAAGCCCATTGATCGTCAGGAGTTGCGTCAGGTATTAGCCGAGTTTTTGCCTGAATTAGATGAAATCCTTGCTTCAGATCGTAGAGCTGCCGAGCGCAGGGTTGTCAGTCGTCGTGTAGAAGAGAGAAGGAGCACTCTGTAGTGTTTTTTGAGCAGTTGCTGAAGTGAGAGCTTGTGGTGAGCGGTTGAGAAGGTTGTAGTTGCGTAGTTGCGTAGTTGCGTAGTTGTTGGAGTTATAGCGGTGAACCGTGCAGTTTTGATTCATCAATACCGAGTGTAATCAACTGTTCGCTCAGTTCAATCAACTGTTCTGCAGGGGCCGCAATATAGAAGTCAGCGCTGCTGAGGGAGAGGTTGCGTTGTGGTGGGTTCGTCAGTTGTGTGATCAGTTGTCGTGTGGAACCATCAGTTTTGGATTTGATCCACTGATAATCAAACTGTTCGAGTACAGCGTGCCAGGATTTGGCGTGGTTGTGCAGATAGGGGCGCTCAGAAGACACTCGATAGAGTGAGACCGGATTATCCATCTCCAGAGAGATAAAGTGGTCAATCAGACTGCGAATCGGGGCAAAGCCTCGCTCCCAGGCAATAAAGATCAAATGTCGATTGGAGCGTTCATCCAGTAGAAAGTGACCACGAGGCCCATTGATGGTGATTCGTTCACCCCGTTTCAGAGAGGAGAAGAGTAGCTGTGAGAAGCGGTCGTGTGCTCTTTGATGGATATGGAACTCCAGCTCCATACCGTTACAAGGACAGCTTGCGATTGGATAACGGTGCTCTGCCGAGAGGTGGGAGAGGACAACGTCCTGCCCTGCCAGAAATTGGAAGGTGTTGCTGCGGGGTGTTCTCAAGATGAGTTGAGCAAGACCGGGCTGCAGCTGCTCAATTTTTTTGACCTTGGCATGAACGGTTTGGTGTGGAATCTGTACAGAATCGGTAAACAGCGGCGCGTTGATCTCCAGTGTGGTTTTCGGGGTATGGGTACAGGAGAGAAACCAGCCACTCTCTCGCTCCAGTTGCGACAGAGGGGAGTCTGCGGGTTGTAGACGCTGCAATCTGCCGTTAATCAACCGGGAGCGACACTCGCCACAGGTTCCATTGGTGCATTTGTAGCGCATGGGGAGCCCGGCACGGAGTCCGGCATGGAGGATAGACTCCCGCTCACTGCACTCAAAGCTTTTGGTAGCCTCTTTGTCAATGTTCAGGGTTACGGTATGAATCACGGTCATAGAAAGGTGATGTTACTGAATCTGACTTGCAAGGAGTAGTGGAAAACTACAATAATGGCTCTACAATTTATGAGGAGAGTCTTTAATGGTGAGGGAAGCCTTTGGGGGGGGAGAGCGATGAGCGTGGAAACATCACTGTCAGCAATGATTCAGGCACGGCGTAAACTGCTGGAGGAGTTTCTCTCCCCCACAATGAAAGGGCTTGCCGAACAGATTGTGCCGTTCTGGAGTGACCAGCAGCACCTTTCGGATCTGTTGGGTCGAGCATTGCAACCGTGGGCAGAACTCTCTTTTGCAGAACGCCTCTATGCGATTTTTCCCTCAGGGGTTTTACACAGCAGGGTCATGAGCTGTGAAGGTGGTGCAGAGAATCAACGTATACGTTTCGACTCACTACGCGATTATCTCTATAAGGTGAACCCTCTGCAGCTACAGTTAACCGAGGTCTATATCAGTCCGGCACTGCACCGTAGCTGTATTACAGCCATTCAGCCACTCTATGATGGCATCCAGACGATTGGTTATGTTGTGGGTGATTTTGACCTCAGAAGGTTGCCACAAGAGGAGAAGGCACTCTTTCCACAGGCGACCTGGAGACAGATCAAAGGGGATCCTGCCATCCGTCAGCAGCTTTTTCATCAGCGTTTTACCCCGAGAGCAATCGATGAATATATCGATGATGTGATCAGTATTCTCGATGAGCTGGTGGTAGAGCGGGGGATCTTTCGTGCTTCACTTCGTTTCTCCAGCTCCCGCGCTACCCTCTGGGTAGAGGAGGACCCCTATGATGAACACACTCATGTGTTGAATGAGATTCTGGACCCATCAATCTGTCTGGCCTATCCCAGACGTCCATACCCTGAGCGTGCCAAGGTGTTAACGGATATGGTACGACCTATACTGGAGCGATTCCGTGAGCTGCGACGGGCAGATGATGTGGTCTATCTGCGCACGGGTACACTCAATATCATCAGTGGTCTGGTTGAGGTGAACTTCTCCTGTGATGGTACGCATCTGATGCCGGCAGAGATGTTTCTGGAGAAAGATGAGACCTTCTGGTTTGGCAACAGCTTTACAAAAGAGTGAACAGCGTTCTTTGACCGACCCTCTCTTGTCTATTACCCTTTAGGAGCCTGTATGGTGACAGAAATGGTCGCGGACTGATCCAGGGTCAGGTTATCACTCTCTGCCGCGCTCACCTCAATGACGGCAAGTCCTTCCCATCCATTATCTCCGTTGCGTTCAACAGCAACGATCTCGCCGGCACCTTGGCCTGATTTGGAACTCTCCGAATAGAGGGTGTCTCCAGCGCTGAGATCATGCTCTCCTGAGAGGGTGATGTGAAAGAGTCCCCGCTTCAGTTTTCCGAGATACTCCATGCGGGCAACAATCTCCTGTCCGGGGTAACACCCTTTGGTAAAGCTGAGTCCGTTGATGGCCTGAAGATTAAGCATCTGTGGGATGAATGACTCCTGAGTCGATTCGACTACAGAGGGGATGCCGGCGCGGATATTGAGCAGCTCCCAGCAGTGGTGGCCCACCGCTGTAGCCCGAACATCGAGATGGCTCCAGAGTTTTCGGGCCGCTTCAATGAGGTCAATCAGAATCAGAAAACGGGGAAACAGTGCAGGGTGAGCACGGATCACGGTGATATTGTCATCAAAACTGGCGCTGTCGATCTCAGCAGGAGGGGGGCTGGAGAGAGTTGAGAGCTGTTGTTCAGCATCACGCCCTGAGAGACCGATTCGAATGGTGGAGTCGCTGCGATCACGAATGGAGACTTTTGAGCGGAACACAAACATCTGTAGCCGTTTTATCAAACCCTCACTCAGTTCTGCCGGACACAGCAGCAGGAAGCGCTCTTCGCTCATGCGGATGGTCTGAAACAGGGCGACCATTCGCCCTTTCGGGGTACACCAGCCATTGAGCTGGCAGCTTCCACTCTGCAGTGCCTGAATATCGTTGGTGAACTGGTTTTGCAGAAATTCAGCACTCTCTTCACCGCTCACCTCCAGCACTGAAAGATGAGAGAGGTCACACATAATATCGCCACTGGAGACCACTTTGCGCTCTTGCTGAGGATTGCCAAAGTGCTCAATGAGGCCATTTTCCAGCTCTGCGCCGTTACTGACAAGGTGCTCTTTCCATGCGTTGATCATCGGTTTGCTCCTAAATGCTCTTTGAGCTTCATATTTTTCAGTTTTCACTTCAGACTCAGTTTTCACTCCAGGGTCGATCAGGAGAGAGGATGGTGTTCGAGGCCTGTGAGGATTTTTCGGGGTAGTCAAGAGTGTAGTGTAACCCACGACTCTCTTTACGTTGCAGTGCAGAGTGGATAATCAGCTCAGCCACTTGTGCCAGATTTCGTAGCTCCAGCAGATTGTTGGAGATGCGGAAATGGCTATAGTATTCATTGATTTCACTCTGCAGTAGTTCAATGCGGCGCAGCGCACGCTCCAGACGCTTGGTGGTACGTACAATTCCGACGTAATCCCACATAAAGCGGCGTAGTTCATCCCAGTTGTGAGAGACCACGACCTCCTCATCTGAATCCGTTACCCGACTCTCATCCCAGGCTGGAATGGTTACGCTGAGTGGTGCAAGAGCGGGGGAGCTGTTGATTGCATCGGCTGCTGATTTGGCAAATACCAGACACTCCAGCAGAGAGTTACTGGCCATCCGGTTGGCACCGTGTAGCCCCGTGTGAGCCACTTCACCCACTGCATAGAGACCACTCAAATCAGTCTTTCCCTGCAGGTCAGTGATTACGCCTCCGCAGGTGTAGTGGGCTGCTGGAACGACAGGGATCGGTTCACTGCACAGATCAAATCCATAGCTGCGTAACCGGCTCTCGACCATTGGAAAGTGTTGGCGAATAAATTCAGGTGTTTTAAAACTGAGATCCAGATAGAGGTGTTCAACGCCCAGCCGCTTCATTTCATGGTCAATGGCACGGGCAACAATATCTCGTGGTGCCAGCTCCTCTCGGGGGTCGAAGCGCTGCATAAAGGGTTCATGGTTGGGGAGTTGCAGTTTGCCCCCCTCACCACGCACGGCCTCGGTGACCAGAAAGGATTTTGCCTGTGGATGGTAGAGGCAGGTGGGGTGAAATTGGTTGAACTCCATGTTGGCAATACGACACCCGGCGCGCCACGCCATCGCAATACCATCACCGGTCGAGATATCCGGGTTGCTGGTGTAGAGATAGACTTTGCTGCCTCCACCCGTTGCAAGAACGGTATGGCTGGCCTGAAAGATGTGTACCTTCTCTTGGTTACACTCAAGGATATAGGCCCCCATGATGCGTTCATCGCTGCTGCTATCGTCCAGTTTATTACGGGTGATCAGGTCTATCGCAATATGGTGTTCAAAAATATCGATATTTTCTCTGGCAGAGACCTGTTGTGCGAGGGTGGTTTCAATGGCATTACCGGTGGCATCTGCAGCATGGATGACACGACGGTTACTGTGTCCCCCCTCTTGAGTCAGATGAAGTGGAGAGCAGGGGTTATTGTCATCGGTATGTGAGAAAGAGACGCCGGAGTCGATCAGCCCATCGATTGCCCGTTTTGCCTGTTCAACCGTATGACGAACTACGGTAGCATCACAGAGACCATCTCCAGCGTTGAGGGTATCGTTGATATGCGACTCGATAGAGTCCTCTGGGTCGAGTACGGCAGCAATTCCCCCCTGGGCATAGAGAGTACACCCCTCGTTAAGGGTTGATTTTGAGAGTAGGGCGACGCGGAGAGAGGAGTCAAGCTGTAACGCAAGGGTGAGTCCAGCGGCACCACTGCCGATTACCAGAACGTCATATTGATAGAGTGACATAATGGAACTATTCTACAATGACACTGTCTATTCTAGCCACTACAGAGATTGAACAGTTTTTTGGATGGTTGTTTTACCGTAATGGTGTGATTTTGAAAAGGATAAGCTACTTTTGAAACAACAGGATGTTGACCAGTTGCTGGTTACACAGGTGCAGAAAGGGGATAAAAGGGCGTTTGATCTTCTGGTTTTGAAATATCAGAGCCGGATTATTGCCTTGACCAACCGCTTTGTTAAAGACCGTATGGAGGCCGAGGATGTGGCTCAGGATGCCTTTGTCCGGGCTTATCGAGCGCTGGTCAATTTTCGCGGAGAGAGCAGTTTTTATACCTGGTTGTATCGCATTGCGGTCAATACGGCGAAGAACTATCTGGTGGCTAAAGGGCGTCGTCCGCCGATGCTGGATTTTGATGCTGAGGAGGCGGAGCAGCTTTTTCAGCAGCAGGGTCTGACCGAACACGCAACCCCGGAGGGCGAGTTGGTACGTGTTCAGGTCCAGCAGCAGTTGAATAGGGCGATGGAGGGGCTTTCTGATGGGTTGAAGCAGGCCATCATCCTGCGTGAAGTGGATGGGCTCTGCTATGAAGAGATTGCAGAGGTAATGGGAACCCCGATTGGGACGGTACGTTCCAGAATTTACCGCGCACGTGAGACGATTGCACGGCAGTTAGAGGAAGAGAGTGATTATGCAAAAACAGCCCTTTGATGAACAACTTTCAGCGCTGGTCGATGGTGAGCTCTCTGCTGAAGCCGTGGTTGCATTGTTGGCAGAGATTGAGCACAAACCAGAGTTGCGCACACGCTGGTTACAGTACCAAAATCACTACTCTGTTCAGAAGGGAGAAGGTACTCCTCCACCCCGTGTCGATGCAATGACCTTTGCGGATCGTGTGGCGGGCTCGATTGAGACCGAGCCAACGGTTCTCTCTCCGGGGAGTCGTATTCAGGTTTCTGATACCGGACTGGAGTCAGAGCAACAGCCGGTTGTGACAGTAAAGCGCCGTTGGAGTTGGGTGCCGCTTGCGGCAGCAGCCTCACTGGCAGTCTTCTCTTTTCTGCTGCTTCAGCCACAATGGCAGGAAAACTCATCTTTTACACAGCAGCAAGTGGCAATCTCAACCGAGTGGGTTGAGGTGGATGGTCACTGGGTAGAGCGCTGGATCAATCCGCAACAGCGGGATCATGCCTATCTGCTGCGTCATGATGAGCATGCAAGACATCGTGCTGCTCTGGTCTCTACAGCCCCTCAGGCATCAGCAGATGAGGCGGTGCCGGTCGAGAAGCATATTGTGGGTTGGCGACTGGGATGGTTGCCTGAGGGGTTTCGAGAAGTAGAGACGCTGCAGCATCAGATTCCGGTGATGGGCGGGGTTGTGACCCATCGTGTGCTGAGTAATGGTGAAGCTGTTTTTTCGGTATTTATTGAGCGTACTGCAGAAAAGGGGGTTTCAGAGCGTCAGATGAGTGGTTCAGAACAACCGGTGAACCTCTACAGCCACTCACTCCTGGGGCACAGGATTACGGTATTGGGCGAAGTGCCCGCTGATGTGGTGAAGGCTGTTGCTCTCTCAGTGGAGGTGGTGAGTGGTTGAAGCGCGTGCCACAGTGGTTGCAATTGATGCAGAATATACCTGGGTGGAGACTCGGCGTCAGGGGGGGTGTGGTGGCTGTGAAGGAGAGGGCAGTTGTGGGGTGTCAACCCTCTCCAAAGTGATCGGAAAACGTGCCTCAAAAGTTCCGGTAGAAAATCCACTGAATGCCAAAACGGGGGATGAAGTGACCATTTCACTCTCCGAAAATGGTTTAATCACAGCTACAGCCAAACTCTATCTATTGCCACTCCTGCTGCTTTTTGGCTCCTTTTTGCTGGTCGATCAACTGTTGGCGCAGTGGTCTCAATGGCAACAGGAGTGGCTGGTTCTGGTGCTGGCATTGGCTGTTACAGCGCTTGCTTTGGGGTGGATGAAGAGGGAGGGGATGTTAGAGCAAAAGGGGGTAGTGCCGGTGATTACAGAAATTCACGAGAGAAACATTGTTTCTTTTAATTTAAATAAAAACAGTTAGATGCGTTTATAATATAAAGGAAATAATAGGATGATAAAGCGATTGGCATTGGTTGGGGTTGTACGCTGGATGGGGCTTGTCGGGTTGCTTTGGATGGTTTCGTTGAGCAGTAGTTCGGCATCCGGTCAGGGGCTTCCAAACTTTACAGAGCTGGTAAAACAGCAGATGCCGGCCGTGGTTAGCCTGAGTGTGACCCAACGCAGAGAGATGGGAGGTTCCAAACACTCTCCCTTCTCACAAGGACCGGATGGACTCCCCTATGAGGAGTTGCCTGAACTATTTCGCCGTTTCTTTGAAGACCGGGGTTTGGGGCTGGGGCCAAACGGTCCGACAGAACCCCCTCAATTTGAGTCTCAGGCACAGGGGTCCGGTAGTATTTTGACTGAGGATGGCTACATTCTTACTAACCACCATGTGGTAGAGAATGCAGATGAGATTATGGTCCGCCTCTACGACCACCGGGAATTTAGAGCGGAAGTGGTTGGTTCAGATGCCCGCTCCGATATTGCATTGATTAAGATTGATGCAGTTGACCTGCCAACCATCAAAACAGGCACCAGTAAGGACCTGGAAGTGGGGGAGTGGGTGCTGGCCATCGGTTCTCCGTTTGGTTTTGAGATGTCTGCCACAGCAGGTATTGTGAGTGCCAAGGCACGAAATATTTCGGAGGGGGATAACAAGTTCAACTATGTGCCCTTTATTCAGACCGATGTGGCAATCAATCCGGGTAATTCGGGGGGGCCACTATTCAATTTAGAGGGTGAGGTTGTTGGTGTTAACTCGATTATCTTCAGTAAGTCAGGCGGCTATATGGGACTCTCCTTTGCGATCCCGGTTGAAGTCGCCATGGATGTGGTGAAGCAGGTGAAAAATGGTGGTCATGTGACTCGTGGCTGGCTAGGGGTGATGATTCAGCCTGTCACCCGTGATTTGGCAGAATCATTTGGAATGGACCGTCCGGTTGGGGCATTAGTGGCGCAGATTCTCGATGAGAGCCCGGCAGCCAACTCCAATTTGCAGGTGGGGGATGTGATTGTTGAGTTTAATGGTCACTTTGTAGAGAGCAATACCCACTTGCCTCCGATTGTCGGACGGACACCGGTAGGCCATCCCGTACCCGTTAAGGTGATGCGAGAGGGGCGGCAAGTGGTTGTAAAGGTAGTGATTGGTGAACTGCCCGGTGAGGATCAATTGGCAGAGGTGAGGCCAGACCCCCTGAACAGTGAGAAAGCAGAGCCGCTTGCGGTTCAACGTCTCGGGATGCATATGAGCGAAGTGCCCAAAGCCATTCGCAAAGAGCGCACGCTCGGGAGTGGTGGTGTTTATCTGGAGCAGGTGGAGTCTGGAAGTGTGGCAGACCGTTTTGGGCTGCGCCGTGGTGATGTGATCAGTCGGGTTAACTATGTGGTGGTAGAGGGGGTAGAGCACTTTCTGCAGTTGATTGAGCGGATGCCAAAACACAAAGGAGTTCCAGTCTATGTGGTGCGAGAAAAAGGCCCCATCTTTCTGGCCATGAGACTGCCTTAGGAGCTTCTCCAGGAATTGGATTGAAAGTCTCCTGAGTAAGTTTTGAGTCAGTCTTGAGTCAATTTTGAGTAAGCATTTGCAGCTGGTGGTTCGGGAAGGGTGTCATCTCTGTGATGAGATGGAAGATCTTCTGAACCACCACGCCCTTAAACGTTACTTTCAATTAGAACGGGTGGTGATCAACAATCAACCTGAACTGGAGGTAGAGTTTGGTATGAAAGTACCGGTTTTACTGGAGGAAAAGAGAGAAATCTGTCATTATTTCCTGGATGAATCACGGCTCCGAACGGTTTTGGAGGTGTGAGATATAAATGGCCCCATTGATGGGGTCATTTTTTTAGGAAACAGATCTTAGTGTACGACCTTTCGCAGATTCGCAACTTCTCTATTATTGCTCATATTGACCACGGTAAATCGACGATTGCAGATCGCTTTATCCAGGTGTGTGGTGGCCTCTCTGAACGTGAGATGTCAGCTCAAGTACTCGATTCGATGGATATTGAGCGCGAGCGCGGTATCACCATCAAGGCACAGAGTGTCTCGTTGGAGTACACCGCAGCAGATGGACAGATCTATCTGCTCAATTTTATCGATACCCCCGGACATGTCGATTTCACCTATGAAGTGTCACGCTCGCTTGCCGCTTGTGAAGGGGCGTTGCTGGTGGTGGATGCCGCACAAGGGGTAGAGGCACAGACGGTTGCTAACTGCTATACCGCAATTGATCTGGGTCTGGAGGTGGTGCCGGTACTCAACAAGATTGATCTTCCCTCGGCTGAACCAGAGCGGGTTATTGAAGAGATTGAGGAGATTGTCGGTATTGAGGCAGAAGATGCCAAGCGGGTCAGTGCCAAGACGGGTCTTGGTGTCGATGAGCTGTTGGAAGAGATTGTTGAACGGATCCCGCCGCCCGAGGGAGACCCGAATGGCCCGTTGCAAGCGCTGATTATCGACTCCTGGTTTGATAACTACCTGGGCGTTGTCTCACTGGTGCGTGTTGTCAATGGTCGTATCCGCACCAAAATGAAGATGAAGGTGATGTCCACTGGCGATAACCATCTGATTGATCAGGTCGGTATCTTTACCCCGAAACGCACCCCCAAAGAGGAGTTGGTGGCGGGAGAAGTTGGTTATGTGATCGCTGGAATTAAACAGATTGATGGTGCCCCGGTAGGGGATACCCTGACCGATGAGCGTAACCCGGTTGACCAGGCGCTGCCCGATTTTCAGGAGGTCAAGCCCCAGGTCTTTGCGGGGATGTATACCGTTGACAGCGATGACTATGAAGATTTTCGTGACGCACTGGCTAAATTAAGACTGAATGATGCCGCGCTGGAGTATGAGCCAGAGGTCTCACCTGCACTGGGGTTCGGTTTCCGTATCGGTTTCCTCGGTATGCTCCATATGGAGATTATTCAGGAGCGGTTGGAACGTGAGTATGACCTCAACCTGATCACCACAGCACCGACGGTGGTCTATGAGATTGAGCAGACCGCTGGTGAGGTGATCCATATCGACAACCCGGCAGATCTGCCGGTGGTTAATAAGATTCAGCAGATTCGTGAGCCGGTGATTGCCGCCAGCATTTTAGTACCGCAAGATTATGTGGGTGCTGTGATTGGACTCTGTATTGAGAAACGGGGTATCCAGAGAAATATGCAGTATATGGGGCGACAGGTCTCGTTGACCTATGACCTGCCGCTCTCCGAGGTGCTGGTTGATTTCTTTGACCGTCTCAAGTCAGTCAGTCGCGGCTATGCCTCGATGGATTACCACTTCAAGGCCTTTGTCCCGGCAGACCTGGTGAAGGTGGATCTGCTGATTAACGGTGACAAGATGGATGCGCTGTCGATGATTGTCCATCGTGACGATTCGCTTCCCAGGGGGCGTGTGCTGGCAGATAAGATGCGGGAGATTATTCCGAGACAGATGTTCGATGTGGCGATTCAGGCCACCATCGGTGCCAAGGTGATCGCACGAACCACAGTTAAGGCACTGCGCAAGAACGTGACCGCCAAATGTTACGGTGGTGATGTGAGCCGCAAACGCAAATTGCTGGAAAAACAGAAGGCGGGCAAGAAGCGAATGAAGCGGGTGGGTAAGGTTGATATCCCGCAAGAGGCCTTTATGGCGGTTTTACAGACAGGAAAAAAATAAGTTGTGTAATCAAAACGCTTACATAACCAGCAATTAGATAACAGAGTTTAGGAGCTATTAAACATTATGCATTTGGATTTTTCGGGAATATTGGTGATTGCCCTGGTCGTGACCGGAGGGATCTGGGCACTGGATGCGAAGCTTTGGGCAAAAAACCGTTTTAGTGAAGATGATCTGCCGATTTTGGTGGAGTATGCCCGCTCCTTCTTTCCGGTGATCCTCATTGTTCTGGTGTTGCGCTCCTTTCTTTTTGAGCCATTCCGTATCCCCTCCAGCTCGATGCGCCCCACGCTGGTAGTCGGGGACTTTATTCTGGTCAATAAATTTACCTACGGACTGCGGCTGCCGGTGGTGGATACCAAGGTTCTCGCACTGAATGACCCACAACGGGGTGATGTGATGGTCTTCCGTTATCCGGAAAACCCCAGTATTGACTACATCAAACGGGTGGTGGGGGTGCCGGGTGACCAGATTCAGTATCGCAACCGTCGCCTCTATGTGAATGGTGAAGCGGCAGAGATGACCCGGCATGGCACCCATCTGTGGATGAATAATCAGTGTCAGACCATTGATTCACTCCGTTTTCGTGAACAGACAGCAGATACAGACCATGAGATTTTGATTATTCCGCAACGCTCTTCGCGTGCTGAGGGTGAATGGGTGGTGCCAGAGGGGCACTACTTTATGCTTGGAGATAACCGTGATAACAGTCGCGATGGACGCTACTGGGGGTTTGTTCCAGAGGAGAATATCGTTGGTAAAGCGGTGGCGGTTTGGATGAGCTGGGACTTCAACTGCGGTGATGGGATCAGTTGGGGACGTATAGGGTCAATTGAATAACAGGTGAATGGAATGATCGCTAAAGGTGGAATGGGTGTGAGCACAAAATTTATAACATCTCTTTTCTTGTTGTTGATGGGGCAGCTACCGCTGGCGGTTGCAGAAACCGAAGAGCCATCGGTACGTCAGACACAGGAGCAATTTCAGCGCTGGACCGTTGCCTGTATTGAGGAGAAGATTACAGTCTGTGAGGCGCGCCATGCCATTTTAGCGCCCAACGGTGGTGTGCAGGCACAGTTGAGTCTGTCGAATCGTACCGATCAGCCGGGGCAGTTACTGTTACAGATTGCCCTGCCACTGCTGGCAGATCTGAAAAAAGAGGTTGTAGTGAAAGTGGGAGGGCAGCCGCTCCATCCGTACCACTACAGCTTCTGTAACCAGGCAGCCTGCTTTATTGCAGAGATCGCTGATGAGGAGGCCATTACAGCCTTTAAAAAGGGGATAGAATTTAGCGTGCTCTCCAGAAGTATTCAGAATGGTGATCAGGTGATGAAAGGGTCTCTGCTCGGCTTTTCTGCCGCATTGAATCGCCTCAAGAGTAAAGTGGCTCCATAACAAATGCCGCGCACACCACTACAGCGTTTAGAGCAGCGGCTCGGTTATCAGTTTCAACAGCCGGAGCTGTTGCAGCAGGCGATGACCCACCGGAGTAGTGGACACCAGAATAATGAACGACTGGAATTTCTGGGGGACTCTATTCTCGGTTTTGTGGTTAGTCATCTGCTTTATGCACACTATCCGGAGGCTTCCGAAGGAGACCTGAGCCGGCTTCGGGCGCGTCTGGTACGTGGTGAAAGTCTGGCTGAAATTGCAAAAGAGCTTGAGTTAGGGGATGCACTGGTGCTCGGTCAGGGCGAGTTGAAGAGTGGCGGTTTTCGCCGTGCCTCTATCCTGGCAGATGCGATGGAGGCGATTATCGGGGCGATCTACCTCGATAGTGGTTTGAACAGTTGTGAGCAGTGGCTGAAAAAACTATTTGAACCGCTGATTGTCTTACTGCCACCCTTGGCACAGTTGAAAGATCCCAAAACCCGGTTACAGGAGTGGTTACAGGCTCGTAAACATCCGCTGCCAGAGTATCAACTGGTTAAAGTGGACGGGGAGGGGCATAAACAGTACTTTACCATCGCCTGTGTTGTGAGTGCGCTGGGGCTGACCACTCAGGGGGCTGGCAGTAGTCGTAGAAAAGCAGAGCAGGAAGCGGCAACCCGGGCGATTGAACAAATGGAGTCCAAATCATGAGTGGAGCAGATCAGGCACAACAAAAGTGTGGCGTGATTGCAATTGTTGGACGTCCGAATGTGGGTAAATCCACATTAATGAATCGAATTCTGGGCGAGAAGTTGAGCATTACCTCACGCAAGCCTCAGACTACACGACACCGCCTACTGGGTATTAAAACCATGGGCAGCACACAGATGGTTTATGTGGATACACCGGGAATCCATAGTAATAAAGAGACCGCTATGAACCGTTATCTCAACCGTGCCGCTACAGGCAGTATTGAGGATGTGGACATGATCCTCTTTGTGGTCGATGGTGAGCAGTGGAATGAGGAGGACAGTGGTGTCATTGAGTTGTTAAAGCGGCAGCAGTGCCCGGTTGTTGCAGTGATCAACAAGGTGGATCAGATTGCAGACAAAGAGCTGTTACTGCCGATATTGTCCACCCTTGCGGAGCGTTACCCGTTTACTGAGATAGTTCCTCTCTCGGCTCTAAAGGGTAAGGGGGTTGATCGACTGGAGCAACGGCTGGAGTCACTACTGCCTGACGGTCCACACATCTATGAAGAGGATCAGATTACTGACCGTAGTGAGCGCTTTCTGGTCGCTGAGCGGATTCGTGAGAAACTGACGCGCCAGTTGGGGCAGGAACTTCCCTATGCGCTCACTGTAGAGATTGAGCAGTTTAAGGAGGATGGAAAAATGACCCATATTGCTGCTGTGATCTGGGTAGAACGCGCGGGCCAGAAGGGAATTGTAATTGGCAAGAAAGGGGCGCGGTTACGCAGTGTCGGCAAAGAGGCACGAGAGGAGTTGGAGGAGCTGTTGCAACGCAAGATTTTCCTGCAGCTCTGGGTCAAGGTGCGGGCGGGCTGGTCGGATGATGACCGTGCGCTACAGAGTTTGGGGTATAAAGAGGAGCTCCACTGATGAGTGGTGGGCAGTCTGCTCGGCCTGAGCAGAATGGACAGTTACACGATGCCTTTGTGTTGCATACGCGCCCCTTCCGTAATAGTAGTCAGATTATCGATCTGTTGAGTCTGTCGATGGGACGTATTTCATTGATTGCCAGGGGTTCCAGTCGAGGTAAGAGCCCTCAGTCGATCCTGCTGCAGCCGTTTCGGCCTCTACTGGTTTCATGGAGGGGGCGTGGAGAAATGCCCGCTTTAACCCAGGTTGAGGCTGCTGCGCCTCCTTATCGTTTACAAGGTAGACGGATGTTTTGCGGTCTCTATGCCAATGAACTCTTGGTGCGCCTGTTGCATCGTGGTGATGCCAACCCCGGCCTCTATCAGCTCTACCAACAACTGGTTGAGCAGTTGAGTGCAGGGGGTGATGAAGGGCAACTGTTGCGCAGCTTTGAGGTGCAACTGCTGGAGTCGGTCGGCTTTGGCTTTGACCTCCATTGTGATCGTGATGGTACGCCCATTCAGTCAGGCCAGCGTTACCGTTACCACCCGGAACAGGGGATGGTGCCGTTAGCCGCTGAGAACAGTCAGCAAACAACAGTAACAGGTGAAACCCTGGAGTGGTTGCGGACCACCGAGGCAGAGGTTGAGCAGACCATTTTGCGAGAGGCGAAACAGTTGTTACGTGCAGCCATTGACTATCATATCCCTGGTGAGCTGCAGAGTCGTAAGCTGATTGCGCAGTACAGTACGTTGAATTTACATTGAGGTGAGCAAGGACAAGCTCCTAGAGCAAGATCCTAAAGGAGAGTTGAGTTGAGTATAGAATGTACCCCTCTGTTGGGGGTGAATATTGACCATGTTGCCACCCTTCGTCAGGCCCGGGGAACCCGTTACCCTGATCCGGTACAAGCCGCTATTGAGGTGGAACAGGCGGGTGCAGATGGCATCACCATGCACCTGCGTGAAGATCGCCGCCACATTCAGGAGCGTGATCTGATGCTGGTTAAAGAGGTCATGTTGACCCGTATCAATATGGAGATGGCGGTAACCGATGAGATGATCACGATTGCCGAACGTCTACAACCGGCAGACTGCTGTCTGGTGCCAGAGAAACGTGAAGAGCTGACCACAGAGGGTGGGCTTGATGTGGCGGGGCAACTGGAGAAAATGAGGGATGCGGTGGCACGACTCTCGGCCGCAAAGATACAGGTCTCCCCGTTTATTGATCCTGACTCCCGGCAGATTGATGCAGTGGCAGCGGTGGGTGCGCCGGTTTGTGAGATTCATACCGGGCGCTTTGCAGATGCTGTTGACCGGGAGACACAGCAACTTGAGTTTGAGCGTATCCGGGAGGCAGCCCGCTACGCCCACTCGTTAGGGATTCAGGTGAATGCAGGGCACGGCCTCAACTACCAGAATGTTCAGAGGATTGCGGCACTGCCAGAGATTGTAGAACTCAATATCGGGCATGCCATCATTGCGCAATCGATCTTTAGTGGATTGCAAAATGCGGTGCGGGAGATGAAAAGGTTGATGGTGGGTGTGCAGCCTCGTACCCCGGATGATGAGAGGCGATAAACCGTGATTGTGGGAATTGGGACCGATATTGTCGCGGTAGAGCGGATCAGGCAGAGTCTGCAGCGTCATGATGGACGGATTGCGCAGCGTATTTTAAGCCCTGCCGAGTTGGAAGAGTTTGAGCAGCGCAATGAAAAGGTGCGCCCCCATTTTTTGGCTAAGCGATTTGCAGCCAAAGAGGCGGCAGCCAAGGCGCTCGGAACAGGATTTCGTGACGGCATACAGATGCAGCAGATTGAGGTGGCCCATGACCGGCAAGGTAAACCACAGCTACAGTGGAGCGGTGCCGCGCAGCAACAGTTTGAACGGCTCAGGGTGAAGGCTGCACATCTCTCGATTTCGGATGAGGAGAGCCATGCAGTCGCTTTTGTGGTTTTGGAGAGTTTGGTGGAAAGTTTGATGGAGAGTATGGAGGAGAGTCATTGATGGAATATCCAACCATGGAGATGTTGGTGGGCAATACCCCGCTGGTGCAACTGCAGTGCCTCTTGACTCAAGAGGCACTGCAGCGTAATAACCGGGTGCTGGTAAAGCTGGAGGGGAATAATCCAGCAGGGTCTGTTAAAGACCGTCCTGCGCTGAGTATGATTAAACATGCACAAGCACGGGGAGAGATTCAACCGGGGGATACCTTGATTGAAGCGACCAGTGGCAATACCGGTATTGCATTGGCGATGGCTGCGGCAATCATGGGGTACCGGTTGATTCTGGTGATGCCAGAACATATGAGTGTGGAGCGTCGTGCCTCTATGCGTGCATATGGCGCATCACTGGTGTTGACCCCACAAGAGGGGAGTATGGAGGCTGCAATTGATCAATCGCGTGAGTTGGAGTTGGCTGGGGCGGGGAAAATTCTCGACCAATTCTCCAATCAGGATAATCCGTTGGCCCACTATGAGGGGACCGGCCCGGAGATCTGGAGAGATACTGCAGGCGAAGTGACCCATTTTGTCAGTGCCATGGGGACTACGGGGACCATTATGGGTAATTCACGTTATCTGAAGGAGCAGAATGCAGCGATAGAGATTATCGGAGTGCAGCCGCAAGAGGGGTCCAGTATTCCCGGTATTCGCCGTTGGCCTGAAGCCTATCTGCCGAAGATTTTTGACCCAAAGAGAGTGGATCGGTTGATGGATGTCTCACAGCAGGATGCGGAAGAGATGACACGACGTCTGGCCGCAGAAGAGGGAATCTTTTGTGGAATCTCCTCCGGTGGTGCAGTAACAGCGGCACTGCGTCTGGCTGAAGAGGTGGAGCAGAGTACCATTGTCTCTATTATTTGTGATCGTGGTGATCGCTACCTCTCAAGCGGGGTTTTTCCTGCTGAGTAGAAGAGGGTGTAATACCCCCCCAGCATGGCTGCTGGAGAGGGTATTATGGGTATCTGCAACTATTCAGGTGTATGAGTGCTGCTTGGATTGACAACCTGGCCCACAGTCTTTTCTACCGCTTCTTCTACCGTCTCTTCTGCCGTCTTTTTCACCATTATGGGGGGGCGTGAAGGGTAGCGGCTCTGTTGCGACAGCTGTGGTTGTTGCTGCTGTGGAGCCATCTGCTGTGGCATCATCTGTTGTGCCCCATAACCGTATGGATTACCCCAGCTTTGTGGAGTACCACCCCAGCCGGAGCGATTTCCACTATTTCCACCCCAAGGCATGTTGCCCCAGTTGTTGCCACCTCCCCATGGTGTAACACCTGAGTTGCCACCCCACGGCATTCCCCCGCCACTGTTTCCACCCCAGGGCATGCCTCCGAAGTTATTGCCACCCCCCCACGGCATACCACCACGGTTTCCACCCCAGGGCATGCCTCCACTGTTGTTTCCACCCCAGGGCATGCCTCCACTGTTGTTTCCACCCCACGGCATACCACCACTGTTGTTTCCACCCCACGGCATACCACCACTGTTGTTTCCACCCCACGGCATACCACCACCGTTGTTTCCACCCCAAGGCATCCCTCCGAAGTTGTTACCGCCTTTCCACGGCGTTCCGCCCCAGTTACCCCCACGGTTCCACGGCATTTTTTCACTGTTACCCCCAGGAACCCACTGGTCAATATCCTCACCCCATTGATCCTGGCGCCACTTATTCATGTCGGGCACCCCCTCCCACTCATCCCATTTGCCCCATTTATCCATCTTCCACTCTTCCGGGTCAATAAAGGCACCGGCCTGGGTTGATAGACTGAGTGCTCCGGCAATCAGTAGTGTGGTTGAAACTTTCTTGATCTGCTCCATAATGGTTCCCCTTTTCTATTATTGTTGTGTACGCACGCTAACATGCCCGCTGAGTCAATTCAATTGTGAGGCTTTTATTGTTGATTGAATAGTTACGATTGGAGTGGGTGATAAATTGGCTGCCACGGAGAACAGGAGCAGAATAGTGCAATTGAGCGGACCGATGGAGAAGATGAAAACCCGCCTGGAACAAGAGGTTCAATATGAGCTTCCGTTGGGGGAGGTGTTGGTGCCGATGAATCGGCTGATCGGTACATCTATTGTGTTGGAGTATCAGCAGCAGATCCACTGTGTGGCCTGTGGACGGCGTACCAGTAAAAGTTTTAACCAAGGGTTCTGTTTTCCCTGTTTTCGAACACTACCACAATGTGATAGCTGCATCATCAAACCGGAACAGTGCCACTACCATCATGGAGATTGTCGTGATGCAAGCTGGGGAGAGGAGAACTGTCTGACCGATCACTATGTCTATCTGGCCAATAGTTCAGGGGGTAAGGTGGGGATTACCCGAGGCACACAGATTCCTACCCGCTGGATGGACCAGGGGGCGGTACAGGCTCTGCCCATTTTTCGGGTCAGGGATCGGTTAACTTCCGGTTTGGTTGAGGTGGTGATGAAGGCTCATGTGGCAGATAAGACCAGTTGGCAGCGCATGTTGAAGGGGGTGCCTGAAGCTGTTGATCTCCCGGCGCGTCGTGATGCGCTGTTTGAATTATGTGATGATGAGCTGCAAGAGGTTGTTCAGCAGCAGGGAGATGGGGCTGTTGAGTGGTTGAAAGACGGGGAAGTGGTCGATATCCACTACCCGGTCAAGCAGTATCCGGAGAAGGTAAAATCACTCAATTTTGATAAGAGTGCACGGGTCGAAGGGGTACTGTTGGGGATCAAGGGGCAGTATCTGATTCTCGATAGCGGTGTGATCAATATTCGTAAGTTTGGTGGTTATGAGGTGCAACTCACGACCGAATTGTAAGTGAGTATGGATGCTGGTAAGGCTGTTTTGGTGTAGACTTCGCAGCCTTTTAACGCTCTTGAAGTGGCAGTTTAGAACTTCAGGATTATGATTTGAGGTTTCGCCGGATGTGGTTTAAAAATGTCACCCTGTTTCAAATGACAAACTCTTTCAGAGTTTCAGCACAATCACTCGAAGAGAAGCTGGCACAGCGTACCGCACGAAAGTGTGGAGCGTTGGAACTCTCTACGCTGGGGTGGAGCAGTGTGATGCCTAATGGGGATGCGCTGAGCCTCACCGTTGATGGTGCTTATCTCATTGCAGCCAGAAAGACAGAGAAGATTCTACCGGCAACGGTTGTACGTGAAGCCCTCAATGAGCGCATTGTCGAGATTGAGACCACCGAAGGTCGAGATGTCCGTAGTAAAGAGAAGCAGCGTTTGCGCGATGAGATTACAGTAGAGCTATTGCCGCGAGCCTTTTCACGCTCCAGAGTTACCTACGCGCTGATTGATCCGGAAAATGGGTGGATATGGGTCGATACTGCCAGTCGTCCGCGAGCAGAAGAGCTGACGGTGTTACTGAGAGAGTCGCTTGGCTCACTGGAGTTGACTAACCCGGAAACAGAAACTTCTGCTGCAGGTGCAATGAGTCAGTGGCTCTTCCATAGCCAGCCACCTGCCGGTTTTACTCTGGATGATGAGGTTGAGATTCGGGAAAATGATGAACCGGGCGGCACTATACGCTGTAAAAATATTGATATCACCCAAGGGGCTGTTCGTAAACACCTGGAGTCGCAGAGTCGTGTGGTACGGCTGGCAATGAGCTGGAGTGATCGTCTCTCCTTTATTCTCGATCAGGATCTGGTGGTAAGGCGAATTCGCCCCCTGGAGTTGATTGAACAGCTTAGTGATGAGGATGAGGTGGATGCTGAAGCGATGTTTGTAGCCGATACCATGCTTTTTGTGGCTGAGATCCGTCAGTTGCTACAGCGTATTTTGGAGATACTCAATACCGGGAAGGAGACAGACAGCCGCACTTGAGCACAGCTCACTCCCCCTCCATAAAGTTCGGTGAGAATTGTGCAAGCTTCCGTAATACATCTCCTTATTGTAACTATTCATCACAACGCTGCAGCTGTCTAGACTACCTCATTTTTTACTATGGGTGCCCTCTATAACATCATTATTAGCCGCATCCTCAAAAAGCAGCCGCAACAGTACCACCGCTACATCAAACAGAGCTTTCACCTCTCACTGGAGGCGGAGGATGGCTTTACATTGCCGCCAGAATCACAGTGGGGAACAAAAAATTGTCGGGAAATTGCCGAGCTGACCCCGCAGGAGGTGCGCTGGTGCTCGCCCCTCTTCTCCTTTTGCCTGCCAAAAAATGTGTCACTGAATGGTTCCCCCAGCCACTACAATCTGCTCTATATCACCCACAGAAACCGACTCACCGGCCAGCTGCTGGAGCTGCTGGCACAACTACAGCAGCGTTATCTTCTGAGTGGGGATCCGGCCGATTTGAAACAGATCCCACGGCAGCAGCTGGTGGAACAGCATGGGGTCGCCTACCCCGATGGCTGTGTGCTGGATATAACAGCACTCTCCAGACTGTTGCAGGGGTGTCAGGTAGTGATTCGTGGAGAGTCACGCCTATTGCGAGTGCTGCTGCCGGGGAAGACAGAATGGATCGGCGGTCTATTGTGGAAAATGCTCTGCCAGTCACCCAGACTGAATGATATGCAACTGACAGAACAGTTGCGGCTGAGGTATGGAGTCCAATACTCGGTAACCCATGTCGGAAGTTGTCGGCGGGCAGCTGCCCTCCCGGCACTGCGGGAGAGGGTGGGAAAATGTATGCCCCGGTTCTGCTCGGGGCAGAGGTAGTGCTTAACCGTACCCTGCTACAGTCTCTGGAGAATCGCCCGGCGGTCTATGAGTTCAGCCGTATTGAGGGTGTAGAGCAGTACCCCGCAGGTTGCAGCGCGACCTGTTATATCGGCAGTAGTATTCAATTCTGTAAACGTATGCAGCACTACCTTGGGGGGCGGGCACAGACAAACTCCCTGCGTTGCGCGATTCACAACGGAGTGATGGTGCGCTGGCGTTATATCGAACATTGCAGAGTGGCTGAGGCGAAGATGATTCACAGTTTTATCCGGCACTATGGAGAGCGCCCCAGACACAACAGGGTGACACCGGCACTGCCGGATGAGACCTGTTCTCGGACAGCCATTCAGGGTGGTCCGAAAATAACCGTATAGAGAGCAAAAGAAAACTTGCAGAAGAAGATACTCCTCGTCCTATAAAAAAATCTATAGGAGGCTACGGGGTGGAGTCTTGGTGGGGGGGCACGGCATAAATACAGAGCTCTCTAAATAAATGATTATGTGTAGTGAACCACTACTGCTATGGATGATGACGAGCGGGTCTGGTCCGGCAGATTAAGAGCATGCTCCAATAATATGGACCATAGAGGAAAAATAGTGAAAGAGACCATTCTTGTGGTTGATGACAACCCGAGAAACCTCCAGAGCATGCGAGGGGTACTACAGCCTCTGACGGATGACAACTCCAGGTGGTGACCGTTGAGAGCGGTGCCCTGGCACTGGAGTACGCGATTACTCATCCGGTGGTACTCTTTCTGCTCGGTGTACAGATGCCGGAGATGGATGGTTTCGAACTGGCCGAGCTGATCCGACAGAACGAGCGCCATCAGGATGTGCCGATTCTCTTTATCACTGCAATCTACAAATCAGACGAATTTGCCCGTAAGGGGTTTGATGTTGGTGCCTACGACTACATTACCAAACCGGTTACTGATAATGAACTGCTGCTCAACAAGGTAAAAATCTTCCTGCAGCTCTATCGCCAGCAGCGCGAGCTGGAACATCTCAACCACTCTCTGGAAGATGAGGTCAAACGACAAACCACAGAGTTGGTGGCCGCCAAACAGCGTGAACTGGAGCTGGAGAGCCGCCGTAAAATTGAAGAAAAAGAAAAAGAAAAAGAGATTCAGGCCAGAGAGATCGCTTGGTTGCAGCGGGAAAAACTGTTTATGGAGGGGGTGGTCTCGGCTGTACCGGCAGGCTTGCTGGTTTTGCGTAATGGGGTTATCACCGCCGTTAACAGCCGCTTCCGGCAGCTCTTTACCTTTGAGCCCAATCAGGGGGATTCGATTCTTCCGGTATTGGCAAAAATTGGTCTCAATCCGCAGCAGATTGAACGCCTTCATCGCAGAAATACCAAAGAGGTGGCCGAGGAGCTGGAGGTTATCCATTCCGAAAATGATGAAATCCGGGTTCTTGACATCCGCAGTTCCGGTTTTATTTTTGAAGAAGAAGAAGAAGAAGAAGAAGAAGAAGAGGTCGTTATTCTGCTCTCGATCGGAGATGTTACCGAACAGCGCCGACTGGAAGAGCGACAGCAGTATATTGCCTTTCAGAGTGGTTTGGCAGAGATGAGTATGTCGGTGCTGCATAATATCGGCAATGTACTGATGGGTATTCAGCATCAGAGTGAACGTATTCTGGAGGGAGGCACATCCCTGCAGGAGATTGCCAATCTGCTCCAGCAGCTACCGCAACTGGCAGCGAAGCAGAACAGGGAGAGTGGGGAGGGCGATTTGACACCTCCGATGAAAGCGCTACTCAAAGCCAGTCAGCAGACCGGGGAAGACCTCAATCAACTCTATCAGACACACTTCTCCAGTAGTGCGGACCGAATTTATCGTGGGATTCAACATATTGAGGAGATCATCACCATCCAGCGGGGGGCTTCAGAGCTGGGGGGAGGGAGCAGTGAAGTCAGTCTGCATCGGCTGGTTGAGGATGCCCGAACTCTACTTGCGGATCTTTGTGGGTTACATCAGGTTCAGGTGGTGCAGAAGATTGATGAGCGGCTCCCCATGCCGGTATTGCCACGGAGTCCACTGCTACAGCTGCTTATCAATCTGATTAAAAACAGCTGTGAGGCCATTGTTGTGCGTCACAAACTTGAAAATAAGCAGCAAACTGATGGGGAAACAGAGGGACGTATTACCATCGAGGCAGAGTCGCATCAAGAACAGCTTCGCCTCTGTATAGTGGATAACGGTATCGGTATTGCCCCGGAACGGCTCCAGACCATCTTCCAGTTTGGTTTCAGTACCAAAAAAGAGGGGGGTGGAATCGGGCTTCATGCCGGAACACTGTTTGTCAATAAACTGGGAGGAACGATCACGGCCTTTAGTGACGGGGTCGGTGCTGGCGCCACGGTTGAGATTCTTCTACCGCTAAACTGGCAGCCAGACGCGGATGAGCAGAGGGAGGACTGAAGTGACCGGGAATCGCAGAGTGCTGGTGATTGATGATGATCTTGATTTGCTGGAGACCTACCGGCAGATCCTCGGTGAGCGTCCGGCCCGTTATGGAGAGGCACTGCGCAACCTGATTGCGGTCTCTGCACCCCCGGATCGTGCGCCGTTTGATTTTGACAGTGCCATTAACGGCGAGCAGGGAATTCAGAAAGTAGAAAGGGCGGTGGCAGAAAACCGCCCCTATGCGATGGTCATGATTGATGTCCACATGCCCCCGGGAAAGGATGGTGTAGAAACCCTGCGAGAGATCCGCAACATCGATATGCAGATCATGGCGGTGCTCATTTCTGCCTATAGCGAACGCACCATTGATGAGATTCAGCAGGCGGGTGAATACGATGTGCTGTTAGCGAATAAACCGTTGGGCCAGGAAGAGCTCTATCAGCTTGCCCGCAATGGCTGCTCCAGCTGGCAACGGGCTGAAGCGTTACGCCGCAGCCGTCTCCAGCTGGAGCAGCAAAATCGACAGATGCAAGAGAGTAGCCATGTGATGGAAGCGCTTCTCTCTCGGATCAGTGAAGGGGTCGCCCGTTTTGACAAAAATAACAGGATCAATGCCATCAACCCTGCACTGTTGTCTCAGCTGGGCAGACCACTGCGGACCCTGCTGGGCAGACGAATTGAAGAGGTTGAGCAGCCGTTGCAGGCACAAGGGATGGTGGTGGACCGTTTTGAATTACCGGACGGCAACAGTGGAATGCTGATTGTTCGCAAAGGGCAGAACGGGTAGTGGGTTAGCCGTAACAGGAAGAGCAAGGAAAAAATCTTAAATGAGTGATCAAGAACAGAGTAGTGTGGAGATGGATACCCCGTCCTTTATTGTGGGGGTGGGGGCCTCTGCAGGTGGGCTGGCGGCGCTGGAAGATCTCTTCAAAACCCTTCCCGATGATAGTGGGCTCGCCTTTGTGGTGATTCAGCACCTCTCGCCGGATTACAAGTCGATGATGGTAGAGCTGCTCTCCAAACATACCGCCATGCCGGTACTGAAAATTGAGGATGGAATGCGTCCATTGGCGAATCATCTCTATCTGATTCCGCCACGCCAGACACTGACCTTTATGGGGGGGCGGCTGTTACTGGAGGAGCAACCCATCCACCGCAAATTGATTCTCCCCATCGATATCTTTCTGCGCACTCTGGCCGAAGAGTTGGGTGAGCGGGCGATTGCGGTTATTCTCTCCGGAACTGGCTCGGATGGCACACTCGGTTCCAGGGTGATTAAGGAGGCGGGGGGGATGGTGATGGTGCAAGACCCGCATGATGCCCAGTTCGACGGTATGCCACTCTCCACGATTGACTCTGGAATGGCGGACTATGTGCTGTCGGCAAGAGAGGTTGCACCTACTCTGATGCAGTTTATCAACCACCCCTATGTGCTCAAGCATGAAGAGGTGTCTCGCGACGAATATCAATCCCCGGTCGATCAGAATCAAAGTTTTTATGCACGGGTTCTGACAGAGATTCGTGAACAGAGCGGTGTCGATTTTACCTTCTATAAAAATAACACTATACAGCGCCGTATTGAGCGCCGGATGACGGTCAACCAGGTCGATGACTACGCCCACTATCTCAACCATATCGCCCACCACCCAGAGGAGGTGCGTACCCTCTTCAATGAGCTGCTGATTGGCGTCACCCGTTTCTTCCGCGAGAAAGAGACCTTTGAGCGTCTGAGAGAGCAGGTAATTCCCGAGATATTCAAGGCGGCAGATAGCCGTAACCCCAACCGACAGGAGGCGGTGCGGATCTGGGTGGCCGGTTGCTCGACGGGCGAAGAGGCCTATACCCTGGCGATGCTGTTTCAGGATTATATCGAGTGTGAGAATATCGAGAGAGACTTCAAGATCTTTGCGACCGATCTCGATAAGCGTTCGCTGGATGTTGCCAGTACCGGGTGCTACTCGGAGTCGATTGTTGCCGATATCCCATCGCACTTGCTACAGAAGTATCTGAGCAATGACAAAGAGGGGTATCAGGTGAGCGAGGCCCTGCGCAAGCGGGTTATCTTTGCCCACCACAACCTCGCTACGGACCCCCCTTTTAGCCGAGTCGATCTGATCAGTTGTCGTAATTTGCTAATCTACCTGCAGAACTCGCTGCAGCAGCGGGTGATGGAGCTGTTTGGTTTTGCACTGTACCAAAATAGCTATATGCTGCTCGGTTCCAGCGAGACCGTCGGGGAGATGCACACCCAGTTTCGCACCTTTGACAGCGCCCATAAAATTTATCAGAACCGCGAGCGGGTGGCCTATAAGAATAGCCGCGCCTCCCTTCCGGGTACGACTATGCCGCACTACGACTCTGATCCGGTGGCAACCCACTATCCACAACGTTCACTGTTACCCAGCAGTGTGCGCAACAGTGTCCCGAGGGGGCATCAGTTGGATAGTGCCTATCGTCAATTGATGTCCCGTTTTGTCCCGCCGACCGCTATTGTCGATCAGGATAATAATCTGCTTAACCGCTTTGGAGATACCAGCAACTGGCTCAAACTGCCTGACGGAGATATGAGCACCAATCTGTTGAAGATGGCAGACCGTGGACTCTCAGCAACGCTCTCCACCGCACTCCATAAGCTGCGCAATGGGCCAATTGACGCCCCCCTTCTAAGCTACCCACTGAGCGGGGTTGAGTTGCAACTGGAGAGGGTGAGTGAAAAAGGTCCGGCTGAGTTGATGATGATCAGCTTTATGGCAACCTCCACGGGGGATAGAGACTCATCAGAAGCCGCTACCACCGAGATCAGAAGCGTCCCTTCGACCGGTTCGGGCAAAGAGGCCGCTACGGGGAAGAGTGTTGAACAGGAGGTTCAGGAGCTGACCAGTTTCCGGGTTGAGGATCTCGAATCTGAATTGCAATATACGCGCGAGAATCTGCAGGCCACCATCGAAGAGATGGAGACCTCTAACGAAGAGCTGCAGGCGACCAACGAGGAGCTAACCGCTTCCAATGAAGAGCTGCAGTCTACCAATGAGGAGTTGCAGTCGGTCAATGAAGAGCTCTATACCGTAAACAGTCAGTACCAGCTCAAGATTGATGAGTTGGTCGAGGCCAATTCCGATATTGACAATCTGCTCCATAATATCGATGTCGGAATTATTTTCCTGGATGAACATCTCAAGTTGCGCCGTATCACCCAGAGGGCGAACCGTTTCTTTCATGTGCAGGATTCGGATATCGGTCGCCCCTTTCATCACATCACCAGCAATGTGGAGCTTAAAGGGGTGAAAGAGAAGGTTGAAGGTGCCCTGTATCAGGGGGAGGCGGGTGAATTGGAGGGGCCCTTCATTGGTGAGCACGGTTGGGCACGAATCAATATCCGACCCTACCGTTCTCCTAGTAACAAGATTAAGGGTGTGGTGCTGACCAATAGCGATATCAGCCAACTCATCTGGCGTGAAAAGGAGTTGTCGGATGTCAATCAGCGCTTAAGAGAGAAAAAGACCGTGCTGGAGGAGGATGTCCAAACCAGAGGCATCGGAGAGGGGTGGTCTCTGCTGGACCGTGCACCACTGCCGATGTTGCTGATCAACCCCGAAGGGGGGGTCGAGCGGGCCAACTACGCCGCTGTAGACCATTTTGGGTATACCCTGCAAGAGGCGATGATCTCTAAACCGTTGGGCAATCTGTTTGAGCAGCTCACGTTCGAACAGATAGAGAAAAGCGCCGCAGAGGGGGAACCATTGAAAGGGATGACGCTGCTGAAGAAAGAGGGGGAGGCCGTGAGTGGGCAGACCCTGCAGTTGAGTCACTATGAAGAGGGGGGAGTGGAGCTGTTTATTATGGTGGTGGGGGGATGAGTTGTGAGCTGCAAGCTACAAGGGAACACTATTTCCAGGTATCGGGATGCTTATGTTTCATATGCAAGTATTCCCATCCAGCTTGCCATGATCTCAATTGCATTCATTTCTCTTCGCTATTTTTTCCAGCGCCATGGGTTCTTGTGTTTGTCGTAGAGATAAAAGAGGCCACTAATAAGTATCAGAGTTATCCCAAGCCCCGATGCCATGATCTCAATCTCATTCATTGTTATTTTCCTCTCTTTTTTCACTGACATGAATCATCAGCATACCAGTAATGTAGAACCCCAAAAACGCGAGTACACCAGCGCTAAACCCCAGTGGATTGCTCTGCGACCAATACGACTGGAAAAATACCAGTGCAGTAACAATGTTACCAAACGCAATCAACCCTCTGCCTGCCTCTTCTAACGATTTCATACTCTGAATTATACAACAACCTCCCTACTTTTTTACTGGAACAAGCTATGAGTGATCAAGACAATAACGAAACCCCAAATGCGGCACCTAAAAAGAAGAGAGTGGTGAAGAAGGCAACGGTCAAAAAAGCAGCGACTAAAAAATCGGTCAAGAAGAAAACTGCCCTCAAGAGGGCGGTGAGTAAACCACCCCGCAAACCAAGCGCCAAAAAACGCACCACCCGAGCGCAGCGTAGTGCCGCTGTCCCTTATCGCCGCACCCTCTACGAAGAGGACCTGCTGCATGAAAATGACAACAGTCGCTTTTTGCGAGAACTGCTGTTATCACTGAATGATTTCCAGAGAGGCGATTTCGAACACCTGTTACCGTGGGATATGCACGGTACCGAGGGAGAGATTGCCAACCTGCTTAATGAGATTATGATCCAGAACCACCACAGAGTGGAGGATGTGGAGACTCTGAGCCGTCAGATGGGAGAGGAGGGTGAATTCAGTCGCCGTCTCGGTCATGAGGGGCTCAGTGGGCGCTGGCGTGACGAGATTGATGCCTTGAATGGTCTGGTAGAGGGGCTGGTGCAGCCTGCGACCGAGATTGGCCGGGTGATTACCGCCGTCTCTGAAGGAGACCTGACCCAGCGTATGGAGCTGGAGGTGGAGGGCCGCGCACTACGGGGCGAGTACCATCGTATGACAACGGTGATCAACAGCATGGTGGATCAACTCAACCTCTTTACCAACGAGGTGACCAGGGTGGCAGTGCAGACCGGTACCGAGGGGGTACTGGGAGGACAGGCAGCTGTACCACAAGCACGGGGAGCATGGCGGGCGTTGACCGATGCGGTCAATACCATGGCCGATAACCTGACGCTGCAGGTACGGAATATTGCAGAGGTGACCACCGCTGTCTCCAACGGGGAGTTGACCCGCAAGATCACCATTGATGCCAGGGGTGAGGTGGGTGAGTTACGCAATACCATTAATGCGATGGTGGATCAGTTGGGGCTCTTCTCTTCCGAGGTGGTGCGTATTGCCCGTGAGGTGGGTACAGACGGTATCCTCGGTGGGCAGGCGGTGGTTCCGGGGGCGACCGGGGTTTGGCTGGATTTGACCCAAAACGTCAATACCATGGCCAACAACCTGACCAATCAGGTGCGTGGTATCTCCGGTGTAGTGACTGCCATTGCCCGGGGCGACCTGCGTCAACGGCTACGGATCGAGGCGCGAGGGGAAATTGCTGACCTGGTGACCGTTGTTAACGAAATGACAGATATGCTCAACAACTTCTCATCCGAGGTGACCCAGGTCGCCCGCGCGGTGGGGCTGGAAGGGGTGCTGGGTGGGCAGGCCAATGTTCAGGGGGTGGAGGGGACCTGGCGCGACCTGACCGATAATGTCAACCTGATGGCACAGAACCTCACCAATCAGGTGCGAAGTATTGCCGAGGTGACCAATGCGGTGGCACAAGGGGATCTGACCCGCAAGATTACAGTGGAGGCACGCGGTGAGATTGGTGAGTTGAGAAATACCATTAACATGATGGTGGATCAGCTTTCGATCTTCTCCAACGAGGTGAGCCGGGTGGCGCGTGAGGTGGGGACTGAGGGTGTTCTCGGTGGTCAGGCCAATGTGCCGGGAGTGACCGGAGACTGGTCCGAGCTGACCAATAATGTGAATCTGATGACCAGCAATCTCACCACCCAGGTACGGGGGGTGATCAATGTGGTGACCGCCATTGCCCGGGGCGACCTGCGCCAGCAACTACGGTTTGAGGCCAGGGGCGAAATCGCTGAACTGGTCGAAGTGATCAATGGCATGACGGGACGACTCAATAGCTTTTCGATCGAGGTAACCCGTATCTCCCGAGAGGTCGGTAGTGAAGGGATACTCGGTGGACAGGCACAGGTAGAGGGGATAGAGGGGAGCTGGCGCGACCTCACCGACAACGTCAATCTGATGGCGGGGAATCTTACCAGTCAGGTGCGAAACATCTCCGAGGTGACGACTGCCGTAGCCCAGGGGGATCTGACCCGTCGTATCGAGATTGATGCCAGGGGTGAGGTAGCCGAGCTACGAGACACCATCAACAGCATGGTCGACCAGCTCAGTACCTTCAGTGATGAGGTGAGTCGGGTCGCGCGGGAAGTGGGTACCGAGGGGATTTTGGGCGGTCAGGCCAATGTACCCGGTGTCTCTGGCAGCTGGGCAGATCTCACCGGCAATGTAAACTTTATGGCACAAAACCTGACCAGTCAGGTACGGGATATCGCTACAGTAGTGACTGCGGTAGCGCAGGGTGATCTCAGTCAGAAGGTGACCTTTGAGGCACAGGGTGAGGTGCAAGAGCTGACCGATACCATTAACAGCATGGTCGATACCCTCAACATCTTTGCCGAGCAGGTGACCAATGTTGCCACCGAAGTAGGAACGGAAGGGGTGCTGGGTGGCTCTGCCGAGGTGCCCAACGCAGAGGGAACCTGGCTGGCGCTGACCAACTCAGTGAACAATATGGCGAGCAATCTCACCACACAGGTGAGAGGGATTGTCGAGGTGGTCACCGGGGTAGCGCAAGGGGATCTGACTCAGACCCTGGAATTGGGTGCGCGTGGAGAGATTGCTGCGCTGCAGGATACCGTCAATAACATGGTGGCGATGCTCAATGTCTTTGCAGAGCAGGTTACAACAGTCGCTCAAAGCGTAGGGGTGGATGGTGTACTGGGCGGTCAGGCCCGCATTGAAGGGGTAGAGGGGAGCTGGCGCGACCTCACCGACAACGTCAATCTGATGGCGGGGAATCTTACCAGTCAGGTGCGAAACATCTCCGAGGTGACGACTGCCGTAGCCCAGGGGGATCTGACCCGTCGTATCGAGATTGATGCCAGGGGTGAGGTAGCCGAGCTACGAGACACCATCAACAGCATGGTCGACCAGCTCAGTACCTTCAGTGATGAGGTGAGTCGGGTCGCGCGGGAAGTGGGTACCGAGGGGATTTTGGGCGGTCAGGCCAATGTACCCGGTGTCTCTGGCAGCTGGGCAGATCTCACCGGCAATGTAAACTTTATGGCACAAAACCTGACCAGTCAGGTACGGGATATCGCTACGGTAGTGACTGCGGTAGCGCAGGGTGATCTCAGTCAGAAAGTGACCTTTGAGGCACAGGGTGAGGTGCAAGAGCTGACCGATACCATTAACAGCATGGTCGATACTCTCAACATCTTTGCCGAGCAGGTGACCAATGTTGCCACCGAAGTAGGAACGGAAGGGGTGCTGGGTGGCTCTGCCGAGGTGCCCAATGCAGAGGGAACCTGGCTGGCGCTGACCAACTCGGTGAACAATATGGCGAGCAATCTCACCACACAGGTAAGAGGGATTGTCGAGGTGGTCACCGGGATTGCCAATGGTGATCTGACCCAGACCCTGGAATTGGGTGCCCGTGGAGAGATTGCTGCGCTGCAGGATACCGTCAATAACATGGTGGCGATGCTCAACACCTTTGCCGATGAGGTGACCAATGTCGCCCGAACTGTTGGTTTTGACGGGGTCCTTGGAGGGCAGGCCAATGTCCCCGATGCGGAGGGGACCTGGCGTGATCTGACCGATAATGTGAATAACCTGGCGGAAAATTTGACCACCCAGGTACGGGCCATTACCGAGGTGGCGGTAGCGGTTGCTGCCGGTGACCTGACTCAAACCGTCGAGGTGGAGACACAGGGAGAGGTGAGTGCCCTGAAGGATAACGTCAATATGATGGTCTCCAATATGAACGAGGTGGTCCGGCAGGCCAATGTGATTGCCGACGGGGACTATAAGGTCGATATTGCCCCCCGCTCCGAGCGGGATGAGCTGGGACAGGCGATGCGGCAGATGACCATAAACCTTCGGGATGCGGATAGTCAGGCCGTTCGCAACAGCTGGATTCAGGATGGACTGGTCATGCTCAATGACTCGATCCGGGGTGAGCAGCAGATTGCGGCACTCGCCAACTCGATTATCAGGGAGTTTTGTAACTATCTACAGGCACCGATGGGGGCGCTCTATATTCGCAGTGAGGTGGATGAGCAGCAGCGAGAAGGGGCGGATCTGTCGGTGGGTGAAGTGGTGTTGCGGCTGGTGGGCTCTTTTGCCTATACCCGTCGCAAGGGGCTCTCCAACCAGTTTCGACTGGGTGAATCAGTGGTGGGGCAGGCGGCGCTGGAAGAGAAGCCGATTCTGCTCTCTAATGTACCGGAGGACTATGTCAAGATAAGCTCTGGACTGGGAGAGAGCACTCCCAACCACCTGTTGGTGGTTCCCTTCCTCTATGAGGGGGAGGTGCGCGGAGTGATCGAGATTGCCAGTATTGAGCCGATGTCTGATGATGCGATTGAGCTACTGGAGCGGGGCATTGACGCGGTGGGAATCGCCTTTGAAGGCGCCAGCCGGAGAACCGAGCTGGATACCGCACTCAAGGACTCTCAGACACTGACAGAAGAGTTGCAGACCCAGCAGGAGGAGTTACAAGAGACCAATGAACAGTTGGAGGAGCAGACCCAGGCGCTGGAGACCTCGCGCAAGGATGTAGAGGAGCGCAATCGTCGCCTGGAGGCGGCACAGGACGAGCTCAATGAACGTGCCGAGCAGTTGGCGCAGTCGAGCAAGTACAAGTCCGAGTTCCTCGCCAATATGAGCCATGAGCTGCGTACACCGCTCAACTCTATTATGATGCTCTCGAAGATGATCGCCAACAAGGATGTGTCCGATGAAGCGGAGCAGCTGTCTAATGCACAGGTGATCCATGATGCCGGTAATGACCTGCTCAACCTGATCAATGAGGTGCTGGACCTCTCCAAGATTGAGGCGGGCAAGATGACGATTCATCTTGATAGCGTAGATACCAGCGAGTTTATCAACAGCTTTGATGCCCTGTTCAAGCCACAGGCCCGGGAGAAGGGGTTGAAGTTTGAGGTGGAGGTCGAGACGGGGCTTCCCGGCTCCTTCCACAGTGATCGGGATCGTCTGCAGCAGGTGCTGCGTAATTTCCTCTCCAATGCCCTCAAGTTTACCTCGCAGGGCGGGATTGTGATCCGGGCACAGAAGGTCTCAAGTGCCATTATCAAGGGGCTGGTTACCTTTGGTACCCTGCGTGAGGCGCTGCGTGAACGTCCCCATGAGTATATGGTTTTTAGCGTTAGTGATAGTGGTCTCGGTATTCCACAGGAGAAGCGTCAGGTGGTGTTTGAGGCATTCCAGCAGGTGGATGGCACCACCAGCCGCACCTATGGGGGTACCGGGCTGGGGCTGTCGATCTCCAGCCAGATTGCCGAGATGCTGGAGGGTGCGCTCTCGTTGCAATCCAGTGTGGATGCAGCGGGACACGGCTCCACCTTCAGTATTGTGATCCCTATTCACCCCAGTCGGGAGCTGGAGGAACGTTCGGTAGAGAGTGAGTCGCAACGCCAGGCGTTGCAGCAGACTTCGCTACAGCGTAGCAGTGAGGCGATGAGTCGACAGCTGACAGCGCAAGGGAGCACCGAGCGGATCAGGGATGATCAGAGCATCATCAACCCGGAAGAGGAGCGTATCCTGCTGGTGGTAGAAGATGACCCCCGTTTTGCACAGACGCTGCTTGATCTGGGGCGCAAGCATGATTTCAAGGTGGTCTATGCCGGTACCGGAACCGAGGCAATCCGTATGGCAGAGCACTATCTGCCTTCAGCGATTTTGCTGGATATCCAGTTGCCGATTATGGATGGCTGGGCGGTACTACGATATTTGAAGAAGAACCCCTCAACCAGCCATATTCCGGTCCATATTCTCTCTGTACTGCAGGAGGAGCAGTTTGGCTACCGTCTCGGTGCGGCAGAGTATCTGGTCAAACCGGTCGATCCGGAGGCGATGGAGCTGGCTTTTGAGAAGATCGAGACCCACCTCAATACGAAGGTGCGCAATCTGCTGGTGGTGGAAGATAACGATATTGAGCGTGAGTCAATCATCAAGCTTCTTTCCTGTGAACGCGATGTGAACTGTGTCGGTGTCGCTACCGGTAAAGAGGCGCTGGAGGCACTGCGTACTAATGAATTTGATGCCTTTATCCTCGATCTGCGCCTGCCGGATATGAGCGGTTATGAGATTCTGCAGGTGGTGGCAGAAGATGAGTCCATCGAGCGTATTCCCACCATTGTCTATACCGGCAAGGATCTCTCGATGGAGGAGGAGCAGCAGCTGCGTGTATATGCCGAGAGTGTGGTGCTGAAGACTGCGGAATCTCCCGCCAGACTGCTGGAGGAGACCACCATCTTCCTCCACCGGGTACGTGCCAACCTGAGCGAAGAGAAGCAGCAGATCATCTCCGAGTTGATGAATGTTGAAGAGCAGTTCAAGGACCGTACCGTACTGTTGGTGGATGATGATGTGCGCAACACCTATGTGCTCAGTTTAGCCCTGCAGAAAAAGGGGTTGAATATCCTCACCGCCGGGGATGGTCAAAAGGCGCTGGAGATGCTGAAGGAGAACGCCGATCTGATTGATATTGTACTGATGGACATCATGATGCCGGTGATGGATGGTTATGACGCAACCCGTGCTATACGCAAGCAGAAGCGCTTTGAGCAGTTGCCGGTGATTGCACTGACAGCGAAGGCACTGAAGGAGGATCGTGACCTCTGTATTGCGGCTGGTGCCTCGGACTACATGACCAAGCCGATTGACTATGATCAGCTCTTCTCGCTGATCCGGGTCTGGTTGTCGACGATGTAACGGTGAGCGTGTTGAACTGCAACACGCAAGTCTTGAAAAAATCATAATTGGGGACTCATAAATTGGGTAATGAAGAAAAAATGGGCGCTGAGAGTGAACGTCTACAAGCACTGCGTCAGCGAGCTATCGAGCAACAGCAACAGCAGCAGCAAGAGCCTGAAGAGGTGAGATCTCAGGAGGAGATTCTGGAAGATCTGAGGATCCATCAGGTTGAGCTGGAGATGCAGAATGAATCGTTGCAACAGAGTGAACTGCAGCATAAGAGAGTCGCCGAACAGTATATTGAACTCTTCGAACTGATCCCTATGGCTGTCATCGTCATTGATAGCAAGGGGTACTTTCAACAGATCAACCGGGCGGGGTATCAGCTTCTGGGGTTGGATGCCAGCCACTCTAAATTCCACCGCATGTTGATTCCGTTCTTGAGTGATCTCCAGTTTATGACACACCTGCGGCACACGATTCATGCCCCCCGGCATGAGAGTGGTGAGGGAAACAGTACGGGTTATGGCCATTTCTGGGGGGAGACGGAGCTGGTTGACCAGCAGAAAAATGTACACCAGCTGGAGGTAACCGCTTATCTACAGGATCGGGGAGAGGAAGAGCCTCACTATCTGCTGGTGCTGAATGACCTTACTGAACGGGCGCTGATGGAGCGGCAGCTTGCCAAGGCCGAACTGGAGCGTGACAGCAGAGAGTCACAGGATGAGTTTTTGGCCAGTATGAGTCATGAACTGCGTACTCCGTTGAGTAGTATCATTGGAAACTGCGACCTGCTGCTGGAGGTGGAACAGGATAGTGATAAACGACGGATGTTGAAGGCCATTGAGTTTTCAGGAGAGAGCCAGTTGGCTCTGGTCAATGACATTCTCGATATGTCAAAGATCGATTCCGGTAAATTTACCATTGAAAATCACCCCTACCTGTTTTCGGAACTACTGAAGGCTAGTGAACAGCTGGTGCGGCAGCGGGCAGTGGATGCGGGGTTGATACTCAAAATCGAGGATTGTACGGACCTAAAAGATCTGCTGCTGGGCGACAAGGGGCGAGTGGGACAGATTCTTCTTAATATGCTCAGTAACGCGATCAAGTTTACCGGTCAGGGAGGCGAGGTCACCCTGACGGCCTGGGTGGAGCATAAGACCCTGATGATGGAAGTCAGCGATACCGGGGTCGGAATGTCGCCCGAGGGGATGAGGAAGCTTTTTGGTCGCTTTGAGCAGGAGGATAAATCGATCTCTCGTCGCTTCGGGGGAAGCGGCTTGGGGCTCTATATCTCCCTTAATTTAGCGGAGATGATGGGGGGAAGCATTGATGTAACCAGTGAGCTGGGGGTTGGCTCTCGCTTTAGGCTAACTCTTCCCGTTAACTGTTCCGGAAAACCGTTACCGGGGTCAATGGAGCATAAACTGACCCTAGCCAGTACCAGAGCAGACGTTGCTGCGATCGGCATGACCTTACTCCGAGGGCACCTGTTATTGGCAGAGGATACCCCGGAGCTGCAGATGCTGGCACAGCGCATTCTGGAGAGGATGGGCGTTACAGTGGAGGTGGCCAACAACGGGAAAGAGGCACTTGAACGGGTTGCAGAGGGGACGTTTGACCTGATCCTGATGGATATGCAGATGCCGGTAATGGATGGCATTGAGGCATGCCGCACCTTGCGGGAACAAGGGAATCAGATCCCGGTCATTGCCCTGACGGCCAATGTGATGCAGAAGCATCGTGACCGTTTTGAGGAGGCGGGCTGCAACGGGTTTGTATCCAAGCCGATTGACAGGCAGCTTTTGCATCATAGTATCGCCTCTTTTTTATCGCCCGCTTCTTGAAAACTGGACAGATGAGTTGCGGTAGTAACCGCTGGAGTGGTCTCTTTTCTGGTGGGCTAGAGATAGACCGAGGGGTTGATACCATCTCACCGAATGAGATGGAACCGGTGTTACAGATCTGATGGCGATTCCCACGCTGGAGCAGCTCGAAATTTTGGCAGAGCAGATTTACGAACTCTATGGTCAGGATTTCCGTAACTATAATCGCTCGTCGATGGGGCGACGCGTCGATGTCACCATGACCCAGTTGCGGATTGACCGTTTTGAGCAGTTTTTGCCCAGGGTGATGGAGGATCTGGAGGTGTTCCAGGCGCTGATGAGGAACCTCTCGATCAATGTAACCTCGATGTTTCGTGACCCCTATGTTTTTCGCTACTTACGAGAGAAGGTGGTGCCGGTACTGGAGACCTATCCCCATATCCGTATCTGGTCAGCCGGGATGTCGACCGGGGCCGAGCCGTGGTCGCTCTCTATTCTGTTGCGAGAAGCGGGGCTGCAGCAGCGCAGTCTGATTTACGCCACTGATTTTAATCCGGTGGCGGTACGACAGGCGCAGCAGGGGAGCTTTCCACTGGAGAATATGGCTGAGTATACCCGTAACTATATCCGGTCGGGAGGAACCACCGCCTTTTCCCGTTACTACACCGCAACTACCCATTTGGGCCATCTTGATCCAACACTCAAAGAGAATATTGTCTTCTCCTCTCATAACCTGGTAACCGATAGTGTATTTAATGAATTTCATCTGATCCTCTGCCGCAATGTTTTGATCTATTTTGATGATCATTTGACCAACCAGGTGTTGCAGCTGTTTTCTGAAAGTCTGGCAGAGCGGGGGTACCTTGTGCTTGGGACCAAGGAAAATTTGCGCTTTCATAATGCAGGGCGCTATTTTGAGACACTGCATGATAAGTACAAGCTGTTTCGGAAGTTGTGAGGTGAAGGATACGAACGGCTGTAGGGTCGTCAAGGTGGTTGTGCAGGAAATGGGGGTTGAGGTGTATCAATAGCCTTCTGTCAGTAGCCGTTTATTGAGTAGCTCAACCTGATCACGAAGCTGTGCGGCCTCTTCAAACTCCAGATCTCTGGCGTGTTGATACATGTTCTTCTCCAGCCGTTGAATCTCTTTCAGTAAAACTTTGGGGTCATCGCCACTATAGAGTGCGGGGGCCTCAGCGACCTTGCGCCCCTTTTTCTTGGCAGAGCCTGGAATCGTCTCCAAAATATTGGAGATCTCCTTGAGGATAGTTTTTGGAGTGATTTTGTTTTCAAGATTGTACTGCTGCTGTTTGTTGCGACGGCGCTCGGTCTCTTCAATGGCACGCTGCATTGAACCGGTGATGCGCTCTCCATAGAGGATTGCTTTACCATTGATGTTACGGGCAGCGCGACCAATGGTTTGAATCAGTGAACGGTCAGAGCGCAGGAACCCCTCCTTGTCCGCATCAAGAATGGCGACTAGAGACACTTCGGGCATATCCAGCCCTTCACGCAATAGATTGATCCCGACCAGCACATCAAAAGAGCCTTTGCGTAGTTCATGGATGATCTCAACGCGCTCAACGGTATCAATGTCCGAGTGGAGATAACGCACTGCAATTTGGTGCTCTGCCAGATAGTCTGTGAGGTCTTCTGCCATCCGTTTGGTAAGGGTGGTAACCAGTACGCGCTCATTGACGGCAGTTCGTTGATGAATTTCACTCAGCAGATCATCGACCTGCGTGGTGGCAGGACGAACCTCAAGCAGAGGGTCTAGCAGTCCGGTGGGACGCACCACCTGCTCAACAATATCGTCAGCGGCATGTTCCAGCTCATACTTGCCGGGGGTTGCTGAAACATGGATGATCTGTGGGGCGAGACGTTCAAACTCTTCAAACTGTAGCGGACGGTTGTCCAGCGCAGAGGGGAGGCGAAAGCCGTGTTCTACCAGCGTCTCTTTTCGAGAGCGGTCTCCCCGATACATGCCGCCAATTTGAGGGATGGTGGCATGGCTCTCATCAGCCACCAGCAGGGCATTGTTCGGAAGGTAGTCCATCAGGGTGGGAGGGGACTCGCCTGGGGCGCGTCCAGAGAGGTAGCGGGAGTAATTTTCAATGCCCGAGCAGTATCCTAACTCCAGCATCATTTCGATATCATATTTGACACGCTGCTCCAGCCGCTGTGCTTCAACCAATTTGTTGCGACTGCGTAGTTGCTCCAACCGCTCTTTAAGCTCCTCTTTGATGGCCTCAATGGCGTCCAGGATTTTCTGTCGCGGTGTGACATAGTGACTTTTCGGATAGATGGTGACGCGGGGCAGTTTATGCAGTACCTCGCCGGTCAATGGGTCAAAGCGGGATATCCCTTCAATCTCTTCATCAAATAACTCAACCCGGATCGCCTCACGCTCAGAGTCCGCCGGAAAGATATCAATGATCTCACCGCGAACCCGAAAGGTGCCACGTCTGAGTTCGGTATCGTTGCGGGTGTACTGTAGCTCTGCAAGCCGACGCAGTACTGCTTTGCGATTAATAATCTCTCCACGGGAGAGGTGGAGTACCATGCTGAGGTAGGACTCCGGGTCGCCCAAGCCGTATATCGCCGATACCGTTGCAACAATGATGGAATCTTCCCGCTCCAGTAACGCTTTGGTTGCTGAGAGACGCATCTGTTCAATGTGCTCATTGATTGAGGCATCTTTCTCAATAAAGGTATCGGTTGTGGGAACGTATGCCTCGGGCTGATAGTAGTCGTAGTAGGAGACAAAGTACTCGACTGAATTGTTGGGAAAGAACTGCTTCATCTCTCCATAGAGTTGTGCGGCTAATGTCTTGTTGTGGGCCATCACAATAGTAGGTCGTTGTACCTGCTCAATGACATTGGCGATGGTGAAGGTTTTTCCTGAGCCGGTTACTCCGAGCAGTATCTGGTGAGCAAGTCCATCGTTCAGCCCCTCAATCAGCGTTTCGATTGCGGCAGGCTGGTCGCCGGAGGGGGCAAATTTTGAATGTAACTGGAACAGGCGCTCACTCATAGGGAGACTCGTGCAGAAAATGACAGAGTACAGTATAGTACGATATTTTTCAGACTACATATTTCAAGTGTCTAAAGGCGCTGGCCTCCATGCAAAAATATTCACTATCGGACCGCGTTCAGCGCGTAAAACCTTCTCCAACCCTGGCGGTGACAGCACTGGCTGCACAGCTACGCAGTGAGGGGCGAGATATTATTGGCCTGGGAGCGGGGGAACCCGACTTTGATACCCCGGAGCACATTAAGCAGGCTGCAATCCGGGCGATTGAAGAGGGTTTTACCAAATATACAGCGGTTGATGGTACCCCTTCACTGAAACAGGCAATTATTGATAAGTTTCAACGTGATAACGGGGTTAGTTACCAACAGAATCAGGTGATGGCCAGTTGTGGCGGCAAGCAGGCCTTCTATAACCTCTGTCAGGCACTGCTCAATGCAGGGGATGAGGTGATTATTCCAGCACCCTATTGGGTCTCCTATCCCGATATAGTGATGTTGGCAGATGCTACACCGGTGATACTCGCTGCCGGAATTGAGCAGCAGTTCAAGATTACCCCGCAGCAGCTTGAGGCGGCGATCACGCCCAAGACCCGACTGTTTGTCCATAATACCCCCTCCAATCCAACCAGCGTGATGTATACCCATGAGGAGTTGGTTGCACTGGGGGAGGTGCTAAAGCGCTACCCTGGTCTGTTGATCGCCTCAGATGATATCTATGAGCATATCCTGTTGGGGGATATCCCGTTCAGTAATCTGTTGATGGCCAATCCTGACCTCTATGACCGAACGATTTTGCTCAATGGTGTCTCCAAAGGTTATTCGATGACCGGATGGCGTATCGGTTATGCGGGTGGGCCGGAGGAGATTATTACAGCCATGAAGAAGGTGCAGTCTCAGAGTACCTCTAACCCGACCTCAATTGCACAGGTTGCAGCTGAGACGGCACTTAATGGGGATCAAAGTTGTATAGCTGTCATGAATGAGGCGTTTCGTCAGCGTAACTTGTTTGTAACAGAAAGGTTGAATGCGATTCCCGGAGTGAGCGCACTCTCTTCTCAAGGTGCCTTCTATAGTTTTGCCAATGTAGAGGGGGTGGTTGAACGATTGCCTGAAATTTCAAATGATACGGAGTTGGCTTCAATGCTGTTGAATCAGGCGGATGTTGCTGTTGTTCCCGGTGTTGCCTTTGGTATGGAAGGATATATTCGGCTCTCATTTGCAACCAGCATGGAGGCATTGAGTGCCGCGATGGAGAGAATTACCACTGCACTGAATGGATAGAGAGGGGGATGGTGAAAAAGTGGTATAAATCATCCCCAACCAGTTGACCATTTGTGACTCAATCGGTAATATCTGCGCCTCAATTCCCCTGTAGCTCAGTTGGTAGAGCAAAGGACTGTTAATCCTTGGGTCACAAGTTCGAGTCTTGTCGGGGGAGCCATATAAAACAACGTCTTATCTAGTTTTCTAGGTGGGCCGTTTTTGTTTAGGTAGCAAATAGGTAGCAAGTGATTTTTTTAGTGCTAGGGGCAAACGCGTGTGTATATAAGTTTGCGTATTAGGCTTGCGCGAATCTGTCGATTTTTCCCTTAAACAAGCTAATGGGTATGATATGAAGAAAATAATTATCTTTTTGGTTGCCCTTGCCATTCTGGGTGGCTGTAGTGGAGTGCCTAAGAAACAGTATACAAGGGCTGAGTGGTTAGATATTACCAGTAGAACCTATGAAGGTACGTCAGCTGGTGATGTATTTAGTGACATTGAAACCATCTTTAAGATGGCTGATGAGGAGGATGTTACGTTCGTTCATACTGAAAACAGCATCATTGTTGATAGAAAGATTTCAATGTATTTGGTGATTGCGTATGTGAGTGGTTTTTACCGCTGGCATATAAGTGTGCATGAGAAGGAAGGCAGGGTCATTGTAAGTAGTCATGTAGAGTCTTTCTTGAATGGCTCATCTGGAGCAATGGTTGGAAATACTTACATACCATCATCCAGTGGTGGTAGTGGTGGAGCGCCAGTTACAAATGTTGATTCGTATAAATTATTCTGGTCAAGGCTGGATTTTTTGCAGGGAAAGAGTGCGAAGTGGTATACATGTGAAGGATATATGAAGCATAAAAATGTAGATAAAAAGGGTTATGAATATAGTTCTTGGGATGGACCGGAAGATCTCTGTCTTAATGTGTCAGACAATGTTCCAGAGTAGTGATGGTGTCGGGGCGGGATAGCCCCATTGCTACCCCTCAATAGCCGGCTGAAAACTATTCTAGTTCAGCTATACGCCCCCTGACCCTAATCATAAAATCACTCACGCTTTCAGACTTCATACGGTGAAGAGTATCCCCCCGCTGATCTGAATCTCCATAGATGGTTGCGGTTGATGCAAAGCGTATGGTTTTACCCTCACCTGCTTTTGTGAAGTCGTGGGTACTAAACAGGATCATATTCATTCTGATAACTCGAACACTTCCTTAAACGCATTTTCCGCATCTGCGGCGGCCTGTTCCTCGCTCTCTATAGTTCTGAGTCTGGAGGGGTCAGAGAAACCGTCTGCTGCTTTATCTGCTGTAGCGGTAAGAATGGAAAGATCGGAAGCAGTGGTGATCAGAGCATCTCTTTCACTTACTAGGTCGGCGGCATACATCCTTGTGTAGTCATCCATGAATCGCGCACTAACCTCATCAGTAAGGCCACTCAATACGGCGGGAGCTTGGCTGATTGCCGCCATGCCCTGACCGTCCTCCCGACTCATAATATCTTTAACGGTAGCAAGTCGAGCTTTCTGGTCCATTCCGCGCAGAGTTGCCCTTAATTCTCCAGCATAACTATTCTGCGTTAGATTCAATCTTTGATTAATGCGATTATCAATATCCTGTGCTGCTGCCCCCTGTAGGGCAACAATCCTATCTACGGCATCTGCTGTTTCTTTGCGTAACCGCTTGGATGATTTCTCGACTCTCTTAAAGTGGGCGGCTGTGGTTTCTGTGGGTGATTTGGTTGCTGCTATATCACCTAATGACTTTACGGCCTGTTCAATACGCTGTGCCTCTCTCAGTAGATGGGTGGAGCGTGTGTTTTTGCTTGTACGGTCGCTAATTTTCTGTGTGATTTGGTAAACAGTACCGTGATACTTTGAGTTTGGTTTTTGCATGGTGGTTTCCTTTATCTAATAAAACTGCATTTGAGGTTTGTGGGTATTTCGACCCTGTGTAGGGTGTGGGCTATAAGCCCTGCAACTGCGTTCGCACGGTCATCATGCCCATTGGGTGCATGATCTATAGAATCGCGCCCTGAACGGCTTGTGCGGCGTTCTAAGCCCATAAACTGAAGCATTAAACGATCATCAGGGGGTAACTCAACACGACCCGAATTAAGCATTGGGAGAGTGTCTTGATAGAGGCCAGATTTAGCCTGTTCTGAGGTTTTGTATTCGATGCGCCACTTCTGGAATTCATCACGGGGCCATGATCCACCATAACGATCTCCATGCACCTCTAGTATCTTGTAGGTTTTGAGTATGGCTGTGTACTCCTCAACAATGACCGATGGAGTGCCACGCTGACCACGCACCAAATCAACCACAACCGTATTCTTTTCCATGTGACCGATAGCCATAGTGAACTCATCCTGACCACCGCCAGCACTATCAACAAAAGAAAAATAACTATATTGATTGTCGTAGGGTAACTCCAATGGACTACTACGCATTAGAGACTCAATGACCTCACGCGATACAAATGCCTCTACATCATTCCTGAACTGGCCTAACCACTCAGCCTGTGCCGCTTCTGGATCGTCCTGTAATGCTTCTTCGATGATTCGAGTGTTAAGCGTTGGATTGAAATCAGTAGTTGCACCCTGTACCACTAGAACATCATCACATTGCCCGTAGTGCTTGCGGTACTTCTCATACAACAGGCCGCGCTTTGAATAGGGAGAACTGAAGCCGATCAATAGGCCGTCAGTGGTTGCCAGTGCGGGTATTGCTGCTCTGTATGTCTCTTTATCCGGTGTTGCGCTGCTGTCATTACGGAAGAATGCCACCTCATCCATTAACACAGCCAGCAGGGTACGACCACGTATAGCTCTAAAGCTGTTGGTATGCACTTCGATAGATACATGGTTGGTGAACTCAATACCCTCGGTGTTCATCTTCTCAACCATGCCAGCCAGTACAGGGGAGTTTTCTATCATCCCCCTGATATATCCCAGTGCTACTTTTGCCTGTTGCCGATCCACTGCGAGTAGGGCGATAACGCCCCTTTCACCGGGGGATAACTTATTTGCCAGCCCTGTAATGGTTGCACCCACGGTAGCTAGATACACGGCTGTAGCGCCTGCTGTCTGAGTCTTTGCACTACGTCTACCCGCTACTACCCATAGCTCTCTAGCTCTACTCTTAGGGGCTGTGCGACCTCCTGCTAGACTGCTGAATAGTCGTGATCTCTTTGGTTCCATCGGTATAGCGAAAGTACCGGATAGTATGGCCCTCCATGCTTCCCAGCTCTCACCTTGGAAGGTATCGCCCATAAGGTCGGGGTGATCCATGAAATCGAGTATGTTCACTCTTTGGACTCACTCATTGCATTGCTGATTATGTCGTTAAGGCTTTTCTCTCTAGTGACTCTGGATAGCCCTAGCTTTGCATATAGCCCCTGTAGACTGTTGGCGGCCTGCACCCATCTGGCAACATCAAAGCATCCATCCTGCTGGGCTAACTGCTTTTCTTGCTGCACTAACCAGTATTCCAACCATAGGGAGCGTTCAACCAATGAGCGTTGCTGATAGGAGAGAATATCAATGCCACCAAGATCATCAGTTAAAGCCTGATAGCGTTCCCTCATCTCTTTAGCGATAGCGGTGCGGCTATCCAGCTCAGACAGCCAACCATATCTATCCTTTTCTGGCACTGCTTGTATCTTGGACATAATTACGCTCTAGTTGCTACTTATATGCTACATATTTTCAGCCAATAAACATAAGTACGCAATATCACATAGCTTTTAATAGCTTAGAAGGGGACTAATAATCCTTGGGTTTATCGAAAGATAGCGAAATAGCAGAGGGTAGCCCCGATTTTTTACCCTATTTCTACCCCCCTTAAATGGTGGCAAAACATCAACTGCTGACGTTAGCGAAATAATGAGTATTTACATCTGCCCCACATGCTGAAAAACTAAAAACTAGAATATCTATAAAACTACATAAGCTGATAATCTAAGAAAACTAGGGAAACTAGACACACACAAGGTTTCACAGTTTTTCCAGTTTTCACAGTTTAACCAGAATTCAGCTTTTCAGTGTATGGGTTAGATTTTTGCACCAGACTTGGCTGTAGCCTTATTCAGACGATATATCTGTTTGTTATGCTCACCAGTACGGAACAGCCAATATTGAAGCGCCCCATTGCCAGTGCATTTACTGAGCACCTTGTTGACTCTCTTGCGCGCCTCTGCGGTACGCTCTGCAACCTCTTTGGTTAGTTCAGTCTTGAGAACAATACCCCCTCGAATACATGCCACAACCTCATTCACGATATGAATGTTATCTGTCACAAACTGCTTACTATCGCTTAACTCTCTTTCCCGCTCCGCATCAGCAGCAGAAACAGCCGTAACGCTATCCAGTAGCTCAAAATAGCTTTGCCCCTCCTTTCTGGTATAGCTGTAAGAAGCATTAAGAGCAACATCACCCCTAGATTTCTGATGCTCAAAAGTGACTATTCTAGTGCTGTCACCCTCTGATACCTCCAGCGTAAAGGCGCAATCAGCATCATCAATCAGATCAGTAGTGCCAGAATAGATCGACTTTCCCTCACCATCCTTGTGCTTGTTTACATGAGAGAGCATTATCAGCGTACCACCTTGCGTTATGAATGGGCGGGTATACATCCCAAACTTACGCCCACCCTTTTTATCCATATGATCGACAAACTTCTTAACCGTATCGAGTATCACAATAGTATTTCCAGCTTCTCCAGCTTCTACACGCTCCTCTAGCAGTTCCTGAAGCATATCTGGGGAGAAAGCTACATCGGCATTGCCTTCAAATCCTCCTCCTATCATTTCAAAGCCGTACTTGTCCGCAAGCTGTAGTTTCTGAGCAAACCCTTTGCCGTGATCATCAGCATTGAGATAGAAAACATTTGAAGGGTCTATATTCCCCTGCTTAATCGCTCTAATCAGTAGATAGATAATGAGCAGCGTCTTTCCCGCATTGGTCTGAGCATAGATCAAGGTTGACTGCCCTTTGATCGCAATACGCCCCAATACAAAAACATCATTTTCCATCTTGCTCAGTAACTCCTCTGCTTTTCCTTTCATTGAGAAATCCTTAAAAGTAAATTTACGTGACTTTCTTTGATTGCCAACTTGTTCTAACGGATTAGTCATAGGTCACCTCTTCAACTACATTCAAAATACGCTGACTAGCTACAGTTAGGCGTTTAATTGCGTTAGGAGTCAGAGAACCCATTTTTAATATGGTGTCAGCACAGATTTGAACAACCAAAATCTCCTGATAGAGCGCAGCCAATACAGTGCGCGGTATCCAGCGTTGACTAGGTGGTAATGGTTTCTGGTTCTTGTAGCGTAGATGTTCAGGGAATAAGTCGGGCATTGTTAGACCGACTGAATCAACAATCTCTGTTGGGTGGCAGTTGCGCGACCAGCATTTCAACAATATGCGTCCATCGTCACCTTCGCTTATTGCTAGTTTTCGCCCTTCGCTCCCGTGTGCAGGGCAACAGGCGACCCATTGGGAAGATCCGGTTTTCTTAACTTTATCTAAGCGTGACAGTAAATTATCGACGATCATAGCCGCCCTCCTTGCAAGTATAGAGGGTGAGAGCTAGTATGCA
>Ga0209141_1000198_pt1 | contig 52620 bp, 52 predicted proteins | sample SaaInlLV_10m_DNA_2_FD_184676 | JGI IMG/M metagenome (GOLD analysis project Ga0209141, IMG submission 184676) | Marine microbial communities from expanding oxygen minimum zones in the Saanich Inlet - Saanich Inlet SI074_LV_150m_DNA (SPAdes) (version 2) | ecosystem: Environmental > Aquatic >... | reverse complement strand
CGTTTTTTACCTTGTGCAGTATCAGAAAAATCTTGCTGGAGCGGGGTGAGGATATCGCGTAGAATGAACATTGAATAGAGGCTCCTTTTCTTTATAAATCATGCCTTTAGAACATGAATTATAACATTGGGACAACCTCTATTCATCTATTATCTTGTTGATTTTAAAGATATATTTTTGATTGCGCACTATTTTTTAAGAGTGATTGGCACGAAAATTGGCTTTTTTTGATAAGCAAATACTGCTCAAGCATAAGATTTACTTATGTCTAATGTTCGCCACTACGAAACATTAAAAGCGTGTGAAATTTTCAGGAAACTTCAGTGGTGCAGTTCACACTAAAAAATAGCGAACATGAGCTGCTGGAGGCCGATGATGGAGATGTTGCACTGGAGCTCGCCAAAAAACAGAGTTTCGACCTGATCCTTACCGATATCAATATGCCTCGAATGGATGGGCTCACATTGACACAAGAGCTACGCGCTCTGTCGGGCCATCAAAAAACTCCGATCATGATTCTTACTACAGAGTCTTCCGATGAGAAGAAGGTGATCGGTCGCAAATACGGGGCAAACGGCTGGATTGTAAAACCGTTCACTCCCGAGAAATTACTCACTGTAGTCAAAAAGATTGTAGGGTAGTCCCATGCATTCAGAAGATTACGGTACCGTTCCAACCTCAACGGCTGACAACCCGGATCTGGACTGGAGCCAGATTCGTGAGACTGTCCGTATTTTGCAAGCTGCTGCAATCCACATTGAGCTAGCCATGTCTGGTGGTGACGACTCCATTGGAACACTGGTGGAGTCTTTCTCCACTATTTCTGACCATGCAGAGCGGATTCAAAGCACCTTAAACAGCCTTCGCAACCAGCAATCCTGTGATGCCATTGAGCCCGAAGAGATTGAGCGCACCGGTGAGATCCTGATGGATATGCGCACACGTTCATCCATTGCCATTGAGGCGTTCCAGTTCTATGACCGCTTATGGCAAAAACTGAACTCCCTTATTTCTGGACTGGAGGAGACCAGCAACCTGATTGCTGACCCTAAACGCCTATATAGCCCTATGGCTTGGCGTGCACTTCAGGGGGAGTTGAGGGAGTCGATGAATATGGAGGAGGACCGCGTTCTATTTGATGCCATTATGGCTGGTCGTAGCCGTGCTGAGGCCGTTGAGATTGCCATGTTGCAGAAAGAGAACGATGAGAAGGCGAAGCAAGAGGATGACGATGTTGATTTCTTCTGAAGATGTTGCAGCGCTATTTTAACGGTATCTGTACATCAACCGTTGCCCCCTCTCCATCCCCAGCGCTGTAAAAGTGGATCTCCCCACCAATCGACTGTATAAAGTTAGCCGCTGAATGTAACCCCAAGCCACTGCTGCGCTTCTTGGTGCTAAAACCTGAAGCAAATAGCTTCTCTTGCTGAGGCAGGCTTGAGCCCACACCATTGTCTATAACCCGCAGCTGAACATAGCCCCTGTCAGCGGTGTGGTGCTGTCGTAGCTCAATATTTACTTCACCACAGTAGTCCGGCGAGGCCGCTTGCTCTTGCTGTAACATGACCGCCTCCAAACTGTTCTTCATTATATTAATCAGCAACTGTAACAGTTGATTACGGGGCAAATGCAGCTCTTCCGGCTCTAGCTCAAACGATTTATGCACCTCAATTGCGTATTGGTCAAAACGGTCCTGAAGGATGATTAAGGCATCATCAACCAGCTGATCGAGGCGGAAGGCGGTCGCATGGCTGTCTGATTTGGCCGCTGCTTGCTGCAGCGTTACAATCCCTTTTATATAATCGACACTCTCAGAGAGCGTATCCACAATCCCTTTCAGCCGCTTCTCTGCAATCACGTTAAGAGAGTCACAGGCGACCTTCATAATATTTGAACGCCGCTTTATCTGCTCAGCCATATTTTCTGGTAGATCCCCCCCCTGCTCCAGCTGATGACACTCTTGCTGCAGCTGCTCAAGCCCTTTGGAGATGGTCTGGATCCCCTTCAACTCACTCTCTAGTTTCCAAGAGAGTCCTCCCATTCCACCCACTGCATTTCCAATATTGTGAATAACCGAGCTATTCATCTCAACCAATCCTGCTTGGAATGCAGAAAACTGTGCCTGTTCAGAGAGCCGCTCAATCTCCTCTGTTCTAGCACGCACCTTGTTCTCTAACTCCTCTTGCAGTTGATGAAGGGTATTGGTGCGATCCCAACTGATACAGGCGTTGTAGACCAGTTGGTGCAGCTGATCTGGAGGAATTGGTTTACTGCTATAGAGTAGATCATGACGCACTGCCTGTTGCAGGCTTCCAATTTCTGTATCGGAGTAGGCGGTCACAATAATGATAAAAATCTGCTCATCCAGCGCTCTTAACCTTCTTGCCGTCTCATGACCATCGATTCCTGGGGGCATCCGCATATCAACCAATGCACAGGCAAAGGGGCGCCCCTCCTCCTTAGCCTTAGCTGCCAGAGCAACCCCATCCTCCCCTTGCGATGTCTCTGTCAAATCAAAAAATTGTTTCGACTCTCTACTATCATCATCAGATGCTACCGTCTCAAATAGCAGCCGCTCAAAACTATCACTAACAGATGAAGTTTGGGTCAGTGAGGTTCGATAGTACTCAAGGATATTGACATCATCGTCAATCGCCAATACCCGCACATTATCCAGCTGTTGATTGTTCATCTAGGGCTATTCCTCTTCAAACCAGACTGGTAAATCGACTTCAAATTGCGCTCCATATTCCCCTTGCTTCAACTGAATATCTCCTCCTACTGACTGTGCAAACGTGGCTGCAGAGTGCAACCCCAAACCATTCCCTGTCGATTTAGTAGTAAAACCGGAATCAAAAATTTTCTTCATAACCTCGTCACTCACTCCCCCCCCATTATCACTAACGGAAAGTTTAAACTGTTCTCCTCCTCCAGGGCGAGGCAGTCGACTCACAGAGATCCAAATTTCTCCTGGCTCAATAGCACCATTCATCTCAATCGCTTCTCGACTATTCTTTAACAGGTTCACCAGCAACTGTTGTAACTGCCCTCGTGGCAGACGCACAGCATCTATCGTCTGATCCAACTGCTGGTGGCAGACTACGTTGGCCTTCTCCATACTCAAGGCTTGCAACCCTACTGACTCATGGATCGCTTCATGTAGGCTAAACTCAGTCGCCCATATACCACCATGAACCAAGCCTTGCTGCAGGGTAATAATATCCGCAACATGCTGCACCCCTTTCTCAATGCTATCGAGTTGTCTTCCCATCTTCTCTGAGGCAACCTGATCGACAATGATCGAGGCTTCACCAACTGCACGGCTCATCTGCTGCAACCGCTCTACATTTACATCACTCTCTTGCAGTTGCTCCCCAAGTCGTCCCAACCCCTTAGAGACCAGCTGAAGGTCATCTAGCTGCTGACGCACACTATGGACACTGCCCCCCAGCCCAGTCACCACATTCCCGATATTATGCAAAATGGTAGCACTCATCTCCCCTAGTCCGCCTTGGTAAGCCGCTTCATTAGATTTGGCCTCCAACGCCTTACGCTCTCGCAAATCCCACATCACCAACACAAAGCCTTGGTAACGTTGCTGGCTATCCCGTAATACCTCACCAGATAGCAGGGCCGGAATCAGCGCTCCATCCCGCTCTTTCAACTGTACCTCTGGATACTGCCCACCTTGAAAAAAGAGTCTTCCAAAGGGGGTAAAGGTGGAGAGTGCCCAACGTTCCGCAATCGCTTGATCATAAATCACTAACAGTTGTCGCAACCCTTCTGGGGTATGGATCGGGGTCACTCCAAGGTGGATCTCAACATCCCCCCCCTCTTGGGTCCTCCCCTGAACCTCTATCACCGTACTCTCTTCAATCGAAGCAAGATCCAGATCAGGTATCAGGCGCTCTATCTTACAGCCAAACAGTACCTCTCGACTGTAGCCAAAGACCCTTTCAGCCTCAATATTGGCCACCTCAACCATGCACCGCTCATCAATCCAGAGCAGCGCAATCAAACTATTTTCTAACTGACGTTGAGCGCAAGCATGGTCAGATACCATCACCTCTTCTAGATTTTTCCGCAGATTATCTAACTGTTGCAGATTAAACTGCTCAGAGGATTCTCCTATATTTGCATCAATAACCTCCAGCAGCGGCCGTCCCAACAGCTCTTCCTCACTGTATCCCAGTAACTCCATAGCTGCTGGATTCATCATCCGAATCTTTCCATGCTGATCAGACACCACCAATACATCATGCATCGAAGCCAAAATTTTCTCCATATAGGAGTTGGCCTCAAACAACTCTTGCGTTCGCGTTTCAATCAACTCCTCTCGGTGAATCTCCTCTTCAAGCATACGTTGGTTGGCATGTTCCAAAGTACGGGTACGGTCACGAATTGTTTTCATCATCGAACGTAGCGCGTCAGCCAACACCCCCACCTCATCATTGCCAAAGTCGCCAATACGCTGCTGCAGATCTCCTGTTGCAATCTCCAACGCATGCTGTGTCAACACCACCACCCGTCGGGTGATCCTATGTGAGGCTGAAAATGAGATGATCAAGATAATCAGCATCACCCCTGCGATTAAGCTGGTGAATAGTTTTTGAAACCAAAGATAACTCTCCATCACCTCTGTTTTTTCAACAGTTACTACCATCATTGCGTTGATCGCTTTGAGAAAACGCCAGTCCGCAACCACTTCCTGACAACGGCTATTGATACGCCACCCCACCCCTCTTGACTCATCTCCCTCGACCGAAACCAGAACTGGGTCCAGCAGACTATTACTATATGCTTTACAAGGATGGCTAAGGCCCAAAAAACGAGACTCACGAATAAATTCTGCTTTATCACCTCCATCAACCAATACAACCAAATCTTCCGTATCCCCCAACAAGGCTGACTGCACCAACATCTCTTCAACCCACTCGGCATCATATTCCACAATAACAACACCAATCATCTCTTTCCAAGAGTAGACTGGGCTGGCAATATACATCGCCATCTCACCACTCTGGGGGGACCGGCGATATCCTTCAACGACCAACGTCTCCTCCTCAGTGACTTTACTCCAGATACCCCGCAGAATAGTTAAGGCCTCCCCCTGCGGCACCAACTGCCCCATCACCTCGGTATGCTCATAGCTGTAGAGCACCTCACCTTCGTTTGAGATCAAATAGAGATCTGAGAATGAATCATCCTGTACAACACTAGGAGCCTCTCTCCAGAAGTAGTGATCAAGATAGGCTTTGGTTGCTTGGTCAATCTCACTTTGACCGGTTGGTGATGGGAGTAGCTCTTCATCGATACTGGAGAGAATTCTAGAGAGCAGTGCAGATATCTGACTTGAAGCGGCCAGTGTCTCTACTTTACGTTGCTGGCCGGAGAGGTAATCCTCAATCTGTTGCTGATGGAAGTCTGCATCCCGAGAGACCTTCTCAAAGAACTCTTTCTCTGCTAATTGCCCCATCTGATACAACGCAACACCACCGAGAATCAGCAACGGAATCACTGAAATCAACAAGATCTGTATCGTCAACTTGGTTGATATTTTCATTTTAATCCGCGATTACGACAACTCAATAGCCCCCACTATCTACCTGCTTACCGTCCCCTACAATCTCCCCATTCCTCTAAGTGAAGCCCTATTATACTGATCAGTTGGGTATACATAACCCCCCCTCCAAATCAGAAACAACAGTTGCAGTCTGTTTCCAACTCCGTATATGATTGCCCACTATACTAAAAAGTGTTACTGCGTATAACAGGAAGATCTCAAACACTCATCTCTTCCATTAAACAAACGCATCTGGGAGGAAAAACATGAATAGACAGGTAATATTGCTGTCCCTCTGCATCGCTCTGACACCCTCGGCTTATGGCGGCTGGGATGGTCTGGACCGTGGTGGCGAGGTTGACGAGGCGATGAATCTAACGCCTAACTTGGAACATGGAGAGGAGATCTACCAAACTTGTGCCTTTTGCCACACCGAGAGTGGTTGGGGCATGGCCTCAGGCATTGGAAGTTATCGTGGCTCCGGCACCTATCCTCAGATTGCGGGGCAACATCAGTCGGTACTGATCAAGCAGGTTTTAGATATCCGCAAACTGAACCGTGACAACCCCACCATGTACCCCTTCTCTACCGAGAGATACTTGGGTGGGCCACAAAATATTGCTGATGTTACTGCCTATATCACCAACCTTCCCATTAGCACTAACAATCAACACGGCGATGGGCGTCACCTAGAGTTAGGCAAGAAACTCTATATGGATAACTGTGCAAAGTGCCACGGGGATCACGGCGAAGGGGATGTCGAGAACTTCTACCCCAAGCTGGCCCATCAACACTATGAGTACATGTTACGACAGTTCATCTGGATCAAGGATGGTAAACGCCGCAATGCCAACCCAAAGATGGTCAAGCAGATTCAAAAATTCAAGTACAGCGAGATGAAGGCGGTCATCGATTACGCCTCCAGACTTGGCGAGTAACTGCCCCCCTACTTCAAGAGAGAGTTTGATGAAAAAATTACTGATCCCCGTACTGATCTTCCTCGCAGGTGCTGCTGCACTCGGCGGCGTTAATATCTTCTTTGCTGCTACCAACGAGATGGCCTTCTGTACCTCCTGCCACTCCATGAAGGTCAACTTGGAGGAGTACCGCCATACCGCCCACTACAATAACCAGTCAGGCGTACAGGCCACCTGCTCCGATTGTCATGTACCCAAACAGTTCATTCCCAAAGTAGAAGCAAAGATCCTCGCCTCCAAAGATGTCTTCCACTGGGTGCTGGGCACCATTGAACCCGATGAGACACAGCTGGTTGCTGCTGAAGAGAATGGCGACTGTCCCACACTCTTTATACCGATTAAAGAGGGTTCTGAGCTCTGCGTACCCAACTATGGTGAACCATTCTCTGAAGATATGGGAGAAGAGGCAGAGGCTCGTAGAGAGGTCGCCCTGAAAAAATTCAACGACTATCGCTGGAACATGGCCACTCGTGTCTGGGCCAAAATGAAAGCCTCAGACTCTAGGGAGTGCCGTAACTGTCATGATTTTGAGAATATGAACCTAGACATACAGGATCGTAGTGCACGCAAAAAACATGGTCGAGCCACTGATAAAGGGCAGACCTGTATCGACTGCCACAAGGGTATTGCTCATACCGAGCCAGATGAACCCGATGAGGATGAGACTGAAACCACTGAAGATGCAGACGCCTCATAAATATAGAGCTATCGGATAACTGGAAATAGACCATGAAGAAAACAACGATCGCTTTACTTACACTACTCGCCTCAAGCACAGTATCTGCTGAAGCAGAGCTGGACCAGACACTGCGTAGAGCGGTAATCAATGGTGACTATACAAAGGTTGAACAGCTGATTCGACTGGGTGCAGATATTAATGTGCCTGGAAAGCTGGGCCATACCCCGCTAATCTTTGCCGCAGAGGATGGTCAGCTGAAGATTGCTCAGCTACTGATCGACCACGGTGCCCGCATCAACAAACAGACCAACGGTGGCTATACAGCACTCTCTGCAGCTGCCGACGAGGGCAGCATTGCACTGGTCTCTGAACTACTAAAGGCTGGCGCAGACCCCCATATCAAGACCCGCAATGGGATGGATGCATTAATGATTGCAATCCGTAGCGGTGAAGCCGATGTCATCTCTATATTGATGGCCTACAACAGCAATATCAACACCGCTGATCGTTTTGGTAATACCGCACTGATGATTGCAGCATCACAAGGTAATCTTGATGTTGTGTACATGTTACTGCTGGCCGATGCAGGCATGAATATCCGTAATAAAGATGGTAACACCGCTCTGATGTTAGCGGCAAAACGCCAACATTCAGAGGTTATAACAGCCATTCTGGATCGTGGTGCATCAACAGGGGTTACTGATGACCATGGTGCTACCGCACTACACTACGCGATTTCCAACAAAGGGGTAAAATCTGTCAATATTTTACTCAACCACAATGCCAATATTGATGTTGCCGACCATGATGGCTGGACCCCACTGATGGAGGCTGTCAGCCGTGGGAACACCCCGCTGGTTGAACTACTTATCAATAAGGGGGCCAATATTAATGTACGAGATCACGAAGGGCTTGATCTTCCACAGATCGCAAAAGTAAATCGTCACGCAAAACTGGTCTCCTATCTGCGCGGATTACTTAAACAGTAACTCTTTATCAATTTTGAGCTGTGATTGCTGTTCATTTCAGTGCGTTGATTATTTTGATGGAATAGAGCGGAAAAAACTCATCCTTCGTAATAACCTCTACCCCTTCTGTCTGTGCTTGAGCTATTAGCATTCTATCAAAGGGGTCATTATGGTGTTTTGGTAAGGTTCCAGCAAGATCACCGTGAAAATTCGTAACTGAAAGTTTAGTAAAGCCCTTATCCTCAACAATGCTATCCATATCATCAGGAGCAGTAAGCTTGCCCAATGACTTCTTAATAGAAATCTCCCAATTAGTTACTGCACTTACATAAACTATATTTCTAGGATCGCTGATATATTTTTTAGTGATCACCCCCAGCCTAGGATTATTATCAAGCCACCAAAGGAGAACATGCGTATCCAACAAAATTCGCCTCATTCTTCCCCCTCAAATGCAGCAATAACTTCAGCAGGAGTCTGATCAAAATCATCAGCCATCTTGATCTGCCCCTCATAGCCCCCAGGAACTCTTGGGGTAGAGTTCTCTCTATGTGGAACAAGATCGAGATAAGGCTTACCCGCTTTTGCAATTACAATCTCTTCACCTGCCCAAGCATGTTCTGCTAACTTGGATAGCTGTGATTTTGCCTCGTGCATATTAACTTGCATTGTCTACACCTCATAACTTAGCTAAACTTAGTCTTACCGTACTAGAAAAACAGAATACCCGCAACGATTAAAGCTAGAAAGAAGAAACAAAAAAGCCGCAGTGATGAACAATCTCATCACTGCGGCTTCTGTTTTACTACATGATGGTCCTTACATCATACTGATATAACCAATCAACACTAGGGTCAGCAGGGTCAGTCCAACGAAGATCAGGATAGCTCCCAACACGTTTGACCCTCTCTGCATCGCCTTGGATGGCTTCTTCACCAGATATTTAGAGAGTTCACCACTCGCCTTGAGACGCTCATACTCTAGGCTGTGCTCATGTTTGAACTCATCCAGAGGAATCGATCCGGTAAAGATTGTGGTACTCATTGGGAACTTATCTGGACGGAAGTGCGCATTGAAGAAGTGCACGGTAAACAGGAAGATGGTCGCCAGTAACGCCTCTTCTGCATGCACAATCGTTGCAATATTGAATACCGATCCAGGCAGAATAGTCGCCGTGAATGTTGGCATAAACAGCATCATTCCACTCAAGCCAATCACACCAGCACCCCAGAACGGAGCCCAATAGTCAAACTTCTGCCAGTAAGACCAGCGATCAAACGATGGACGCTCTCCCTTACCAAAGAACCAGCGGAACATTGCGGCCACATCACGCGCATCCTGCCAGTTCGGTATCATCGAGGTAGGACCAAACCAACGGAAGGTCTTGCGGCTCTTAATAATGCTGAATACAGCAATACTGAAGTGCGCTACAAACACCGTGAGCCAAGTCACTGCTGCGGTACGGTGAATGATCGCCTCAACCTCTGGACCGCCCAACAGGCCGATCACAAACGGTGCCCATGCGGTGTGTGAGAAGAGCAGTGTCGACCCAGTCAATACCAGAGTCATGGTGCTCGTTGCAAACAGCAAGTGGATCACTCGCCACGCTACACTAAAGCGACGGAAGTAGACTACATCTTTCCCATCCAGAGACGCCGCAGGTGGTTGGTACCCCTTACCCTGCTTACGGTCTTGATGCTCACGATAGAACCAGAGCAGCACATGGGTCCAGAAGAAGGCAAAGACTGCCATAATCAGGTAGTTCATGAACTTGGCAGTGAGATAGATCACCGGATAACGCTCATAGTCGTTAGCATTACCATGTGCATGGAAGCCTAAGAACCCTTCTGGAGCATCTTCATGACAGGTGTTACAGGTCGCCAGTCGATTATCTAGGTGCACCGATGAGGTGGGGTCATCCACCTTTTTCACATTATGACTACCGTGACAGTCATAGCACTTGGCGGTATTCGAATACCCCAAACGGTTGACCTGACCGTGGTAAGAGGAGACGTAAGTCTTATAGGACTCCTCATGGCAACTACCACAGTTCTTAGTAATATTCAGTTTCACCGCGTTCTGATCCGGTGAGTCAATATTATGGGTGGTGTGACAATCAGAACAGACCGCTGCATCACTGTTTCCCTTCTCAACCACCTCTTTACCATGAACAGAAGTGAGGTAAGCCTCCTTCTGATCCTGGTGGCATTGTCCACAAACCTCAGGGTTTTTCAGTCGATGCTCTGCACGAGACTCACTACCGATGGTTCCGATATTGTGGGGGTCATGGCAATCATGACAGGTGGCATTGGTTCTCGACTGATCTGCACGGCTAGGGCGCGCATGCACGGAGTGCATATAGCTGTCGATCTGCTTCATCACCACATCGAGGCGCTCATATTTTGCATTGCCCTCGCCTTTCTGCTGCTTGTTCCACTCATCCTCGTGGCACTGAACACAGCTTACAGAGATTGTGGGCTGCTCCTGATGATATTTTTTGGTGATATTGGTGTGGCAACCGACACAATTTTGCTTGCCGTGGACACTCTCCTCGAACTTCTCATCATCTACATAGATGAAGACTTCAGTTCCGTCGTCCATGGTTTCGACCTTCTCATCCTCATCCGAATGGCAGCGAATACAGACCTTATTGGGAACAATCTTCTTTGCTCCCGCCTTAACTGCTTTATTGCCATCATCCGATGCTGCATAGAGATTGGCACTTTGCCCCCCTAATAGAAGCAACAGCCCCATTAGTTTTAATAGATACGTAAATCTGTTCACACCCACTCCTCCTATTCACCACCAACCAAATTACTCTCTTAAAACCTACCTTCAAAAGTATATTCGGGCTAATCTTGTTATTTTTTATAGTAAAACTACGACAACCGATGCAGCTCTGCCAAGCGGCAGGCCACACCGGTTAACAACCACTATTTAGTTGAGCTCTCTTGTCACCGAGAATGCGCCACGCAGATCTCCCGGCTGGAAGCCAATCGCCTGCTCTAGTGGATAGAGCTTACGAATGCTTCTCAGCACATCTGGAGCAATCAACTCACCATGGCAAACCATGCAAGGCTTTTGGGCAGGAATCGCTTTCATATAACGGAAGAGCTGCTGTCCCTTCTGCTGATCGATCACCTCATGATACTCAATATGGCTGATATCTTCTCCCGCAGAGGCGCGTGCTGCAAACTGCTCCAACACTCGAATCTCCCATGCATCCGGTGCATTTTTCTCATTTCTCAGTCGCAGGCTGGTACGTTTAATATTCATCCCTGTACGTTTGCTGGACATGCTATTGGTAATGGGCTGCGCTTGAAGATTACAGGCCGCAATCGCTTTTGCTGGCCCCCCCTCTTTCATTGCTGTAACCAAAGTCCCCTTCAACTTCTTAAACAGTGCCTTGGTCAGAGCACGACTCTCCTCTACATTAACAGAGGTATCCGCTGCTGCAGACACTACAGTTACCGGTGAAAACACAGCCGCTGCAAATATGGACCCTAATACTATTTTCTTCATATACCATCCTCTGAATTAAAATATTGATATTTATAAAAATAAACCCTTAATTACCCTGCATAAAACATGTTCTACAAAACTCGAGACAGGCTACACCTCTATAACTCACCTTTCAAGCGCCTTTGTGAATACCCCTCACCAAATATGCATTCATTAAAATAAGAATATTATAATAATCAGCAGGATAAATGGTTATAAATACCACTTGCATCTAACCATTCTTATAAACTATGATCGCTCTGCTCTAGATTTAACAATATCGATAAAAATTGATTAAAATCAATATACAGTCTAAGGCAAATTAATATTAATTTTTTATAACATCTCTAATTTTCCTAGGAGGAGATATGAAAGTAACGAAACTTGCTATGGCCATTATCAGTGGCTGTGCAATCAGTTTCTCTGCTGTATCAGCAGGAAACATGACTGGGGCAGACGGCGTAATGCTCTCTAACACCTGTGCAGGTTGTCACGGCACTGACGGTGCCAGCGTAGGCCCAGCCATCCCTTCCCTCGGCGGTATGTCTGCTGTCTACATCACTGAAACCATGGCTGGCTATAAGTCTGGCGACATTGCCAGCACTATCATGGGTCGTATTGCCAAGGGTTATAGCGACGATGAAGTGGCTGCTATGGCAAACCACTTTGCTGCACAGAAGCAGCATCGTGCCGATCAGTCCTTCGACAGCGCCAAAGCTGCCAAGGGTGAGAAGCTGCATGATAAGTACTGCGAAAAATGCCACTCTGAAGCTGGATCACTCGCTGAAGATGACTCCGGTATCCTCGCAGGTCAGCTGATGCCTTACCTCCACTACACTATGGAAGACTTCCATAATGGTGACCGCTCTATGCCTAAGAAGATGAAGAAGAAGGTCAAAAAACTTCATAAGAAAGAGGGTGACGCAGGTATTGATGCGATCTTCAACTACTACGCCAGCCAACGTTAAGGAGGGGCTAACATAATGAGCAAGTTTAATCGTAGAGATTTTCTAAAAGTATCCGGTAGCGCTGCAGGCGCTGCTACAGTAGCAGGCATGGGCCTCTATGCTGGCAGCAGCTTCGCGGGCGCTAAGGGCCGTGTTGTAGTTGTTGGTGGTGGTTTGGGTGGCGCAACGGTTGCTAAGTACATCAAGCGCGGCGATGCTGCCATTGATGTAACAATCATCGAGCCAAACAAGACCTACTACACTGGCTTCACCAGTAACCTGACCATCTCTGGCATGGTGACTATGGACCAGCTGGCACACACCTATGAAGGTTTGGCAGCAATGGGGATCAACATCGTTCATGATGCGGTAACCGAAATTGGTGATAACAATGTAAAAACTGCAGGTGGCGGCAACTACGGCTTTGACCGTTGCGTAGTCTCCCCTGGTGTTGACTTCAAGTATGTTGAAGGTCACAGTGAAGAGGTTGCCAACAAATCTGTAACCCACGCCTACAAGTCTGGTCATCAGATGACTCTGCTGGGCAAGCAGATTCACGCCATGAAGGATGGTGGTACCGTTGTTGTTGCTGCACCTCGCAACCCATTCCGCTGCCCTCCTGGACCTTATGAGCGTGTTAGCCAGATCGCGGCTTACCTCAAGACCAACAAGCCTAAGTCCAAAATCATCGTTCTTGATCCAAAAGACAAGTTCTCCAAGTTTGGACTGTTCCGCGAGGCATGGTCTCACCACTATGGTTTCGATGGCGCTAGTGATGGCGGCGAGAACTCCATGATCACTTGGGTCAAGGGTGCTGCTGGCGGTGCTATTGAGGGTGTTGATGCTGCAAACAACACAGCAATCTGCTCTATCGAAGAGTTCAAGGGTGACGTTCTGAATGTCATCCCAGATATGAAGGCTGGACAGGTTGCAATTGACAATGGTCTAACTGATGGCGACTGGGCTCCAGTTGACCTGCAGACCTTTGAGTCCAAGAAGCGTGCAAACATCTACGTTATTGGTGACTCTACCGCTGCTAAGGGGCTACCTAAGTCTGGCTATGCTGCAAGCTCTGAAGCCAAGGTCTGTGCTGCTAGTATCATAGCTGCACTGAACGGCAAGTCTGCGCCAATTCCAGCTTACACCAACACCTGTTACAGTGTAGTTGCGCCAAATGACGCATTCTCTGTTGCAGCGGTCTATCAGCTAGCTGCTGACAAGTCCAAGGTGATGAAGGTCTCTGGTGGTCTGACCCCAAGTGGTGACAAGCGTAATGCTTCTAACCGTGAGCGTGAGGTTCAGTATGCACTGAGCTGGTACGACAACATCACAACTGACGCATTTAACGATGCTAAGAAGCTGTAGTCTCAGATTAATATAGTCTGAACAAGAACCCTCGGAAGGCAACTTCCGGGGGTTTTTTCATGCCCACACAACAACAATAGAGCACCATAACGATGAAAAAAACCTCTCTCCCCCCTCACCTTGCCCTACTACTCTGTAGCCTCACACCATTCACAAGCTCTGCTACAACAGAGGCTCAATTATTGGAGCGCTTAACCATCTTGGAACATCGAGTCACCACACTCGAGCAGCAACTTGGCACGCAGTCTACTCCGTCTCGATGGAAAAACCAGGAACTCTGGTTCAGTATCCAGAAAGAGATGTCCAAAAAGGCGGTTGATAGTTTACTGGGAAAACCTGGACGGATAGAAGAGAATATCTTTACTACATGGTACTACCACCCCACATCAAAACTGCACAGCTTTGTCTGGTTTGATGAGGGTGTGGTTCTAGGCTGGACAGGCCCCGAATAAACAGCATAAAAAAACCCCCACCTTTTTCAAGGTGGGGGTTTTTCGTTCATAGAACGTTACTTCATTGAGCCTAAACTAAAACGATCTGTTTAGTGCTTCAGTTTATAACGGTCTTTGAACTCTGCTTGGCGTGCTTTACGCTTCTTGGCTTCAGCAGGACTCATCTTACCAAGGAACCACTTGTGCTCGTTCATATTTAGAACAGCATCCAGCTCAGCCTTCAGGTGATGTGCAGCCTTCTGGTCTGCAGCATCTCCATGCTCACCTTGCTCGATCAGCTCTTTCAGCTCAGGTACCAGCTCTGTGTAGAAGTTCTTACCCAAATCGTAAGTACCTTCCCAGTGCGTGATATCTGGACCCATCATAGAGGCTGCCATACGTGCGCGACGCCCTTCATGATGCCACAGCTCAAACCAGGTAAAGTCGATCTTATTAGAGAACTTAGGTCCTTTAATAAGTGGCTTGGCAGCCGTCATCAACCTAACCCCAGGCTTACCGAACTTACGGTTATAGAGATCAATCAACCCTTCATACTGAATGTAGAAGTTCTCAGTCCAAGTCTCTTCATGACAGGAGTTACAAACAGTCTTCATCTTGTCACGACGCTCTTCCCAGCCCAAGGTACCTTCAACCCAACCTTGACGCTTGGATACAGGAGGACGGTTAGTCCAGCTGATACGGTCACCAACGTTATGAGTAACGTTCTCTGTCTTGGTTGCACTCATATGACAGGTCGCACAAGTAGGCGCTGCATAGTAGTCCTCACCAGGAATCCACTTGGAGTTATCCAGATTCATCTTCTCACGGTTTGCAACATAGGCAATACCATGCTTAGACTCTTCATAGATCTCTTTCTGTGGATGGTCTGGACCCATATGACACTTGGTACAATTTTCTGGCTGGCGCGCCTGCGCTACCGAGAAGCTGTGACGTGAGTGACATGCGGCACAAGTACCTTTAGAACCATCTGGATTGATACGGCCAATACCGGTATTCGGCCAGGTCGCAGGATCCAACGCACCGTCCTCAAGGACTTTTACGTGAGAACCGTGACACTGCCAGCAACCATTAACTGCCGCAGCTGATACTCCATCAGGAAAGCCTTCAGTGATCATACCCATATCACCTTCAACCACCTCTGCAAGCAGGTTATCCAGAGAACCCATGATCTTACCCGCTTCCGCATGGTGAGAGCTCTTCATCTCTGCCGCCTCGTGCTCATGACAATTTGCACAGTCTGCTGGAGAAACAATAATAGAGATATGTTTCTTCACCTTTCTGTCGTCATGAATAAAGGCATCTGGGTCATCTGCACTGGCAGCATGACACTCATAACAACCTACATTAGCACCGTAGTGCTTACTTGAACCCCACATCTGAACCAGACCCGGGTTATTTTTTTTGTGGCATGCCACACACTCTTTGGTTTCTGATGACATCACTTTCGGGATCTCACTGACTGCAGCTGAAGCTACCGTCGCACCAAGAAGGAGTAGTGCACCACTAAGTACTCTAAGGAACATAAAATGTCCTCCCTTGTTGTTGAACATAGATATCTATAAATGCCCATTCATGAGAGAGGATCATGTAACTCTTCGAAGCGATCCTCCCCTATCGCGAGCTCGACAATTATGGACAATATGAAACTGCACCACAACCATTATTCCGATAAAAACGGACTATTTTTTGTTACGAAATGTTACTAAAACCGACTTTGCCTCAAGTTGCCAGACAGTATATAGTCCATGTTTTCATCATCATAATGATAACAAAGGAGGATTACTGTGAAAAAAACCTATCGAGCCATTGCATCAACGGCCTTCGCCTTAACACTGGCCTTTTCTCAGACACAAGCTGTCACAAACAGTGGTAACACGCAAGGAGCGGGGATTGCTGAGGCGATCGAGCTTTATGGGAAGGCGCTTCCCATGAAAATGGACTCCTTGGCACGAACTGAGCTACTGAACCAAGCAGAGTCTATTCTAAAAAAGGTCATTGAAGAGAACCCCAACTCCTTAGAGGCACACCGCAAGCTGATGGGGGTCTATCTACTGAAACAGGATTACAGTAATGGGATTCGCATCATGCACCATGCAATCACCCTCTCACCAGAAGATCCGAAGCTATTCATCTCTCTTGCCTTTCTCTATGAACACTCTGGTGCACTAGAGTATGCCGAAGAGATGCTGGACCAGGCTATCTCTCTAGACCCTAACCAAAAAACAGCAAAAGAGTATAGAACACTGATTCAGAGTAAAATGAAATCAGCCAACATGGAGCAGCTACACGGCGGGGAGAACCCCATAGATAGTGATCATGGACAACTACTTCCTGGGAGTGCCAACACTTCACACTGAGCCCCATACCGCTCTCAATAAAAAAGCGCAGAACCTTTCGGTCCTGCGCTTTTTTACTGTCTAAGTACCCGCTTTACTTACGGTAAGATGGACCGTTCCACTCTAGGCCATTACTCATATAGGTGTGAAAGAACTCTAAATTCCGATACTGCTCACTCTGTGCTTTGAATGGCTTTGCACGTACCTGCTTATTACAACCACCGTAGCGGCGGTGCAGAGTTCCCAAACCATCGCCTGATTTAGACTTACCGGACCATTTGGCTCGGAAGACCGGCCAACCACTCGCTTGCCCCAGCCCTGGAGAGAGCAATTCGCGGCGAACATGTTGACCAGACTGATACACATGACAGTCAGCACAGGCCAAATTGAGCTGTCCACGCTTGGCATAGAAAAAGTGCTTACCCTGCTCATAAGCAGCCAGCGCCTTGGGATCATCTGGAATCACCACATTGATCTTCTTGCCCCGCGCCTCATAAGAGATATAGGCAGATAGGTGTGCCAACTTTCCCCTCTTCCACTTCAACGCCTTTTCACCATTATCGGTACGACAACGGTTAAGCTCCCCCTCTAATGTTACGACCTGTTCCCGCTGTGCATCCCAACGGGGGTATTCAGGGCGAATTGCAGAGACATTATCTCCAAAACAGCTGGAATAACCCTTACCATTTTTGAATGGCTTATTCCACTCCTCCTCCCCTTCTTCAACAAAAGTCTCATAGGGAGGGAACTCTTCAATTGATTCCCACTGCTCACGAAAGCTCTCACTAATCGAGTAGACACCATTATTAAAATCAGAAAATTCTGTATTTGGGAATTTCTCTACATAGTAAGTTTGAAATGCCTTGCGGTCATCTTCCGGTGAGGCTTGCACTACCACAGAACCCATCACCAGTGCTGCAGCCCCCATACTCATCAGGATCTTGATACCCCTGCTCTTCATCTTATTCTCCTTTGATCTTTCCCCCCACTCACTACATAGGTGTAGAGTAGGGTGGTATTCAACGGTTAACCGTTTTATTTTTTCTATTTAGACTTCTTGCTACCGGAACCCGTTTCCCCTTTGTTGTCCGTCCAACTCACCTTAATTTCATCCCCCTTGCCACCTTCCACCTGAACTCTCAGATAAGGGTTTTTGGAGATGGTCGAGTTAAAGTCTGCTTGCAGGAATGGCACGCCATTCTTTTCTGCAACAACCGTCTGAATAAAGTGTGCCGGAATCTTCTCTCCACTCTTCTTATCCTTTCTTAACCCTGTCTCCATCGGATGACTCATTAAGCATTTAATATCGATAGTCCCTTTCTTCGCTTTGGCTCTCAGCTTTACTGCATTTTTTGCCATTTCTATGTCCTCTTTAGCAATTCTTTCTATTCAATGGTATCTGCTTAACAACTAACCGCCACAACCGCCGATAGTAACCTTCACCTGTGTCTTGGCATGTACTGTACCGGATGCACTCTTCACTACACCATATACATCACCAGTCTTACCCATCTTCAATCGAGTAGAGACAAATGCAACCGCCCCACCACTGACATTGTAGGTTGCTGCCAATGGGCGCTGATTAGCCGCAGCCACGATACTGATACTCTCAACACCTTCAATACCCGTTGCATCAATGGTTACCGGCACAACTGCACCATTCTCTGCAATCTCTGGGGCCTTGATCTTGACTGCAGCACTGGCACTGCCAGTATCACCTACGCTTTCAGACTCCATCACTGCCTTGGGCCAAGCTGCAAGTGCTGCACGAGGTGCCAGTAATCCTGCTCCTAGGGCTGCAGCAATCGCACTACCAGCCAGGGTCCCTTTCATAAATAATCTTCTTTTCACGGTACTCTTCTCCTTTGGTATCTATTACAGGCTGTAGATAAACTCAGTCACCTTATCAATTTCAGAATCAGTCATGATGTTATGACGGCCAAATGGAGGCATCACGCTATGGGGATTTGCCGCCGTCGCATCCCAGATCTGGGCACGCAACTCATCCTTATTGGGATAACGGTACTTCATCATCAGGATGGGGGGGGCAATATCTCCCGCTTGGGCTCCCCCCTCAATACGGTGACAACCGAGGCAGTTCCCTTTTTTCTTACTGAAGGCAAGCGCCTTACCCTCTTCAATATCGCCCGCCATCGCAACAGAGGAGCTCACCATTGCTACGGCAAAACCGGCTACTGCTGCTCCTGTTGAGATCCATTTACTCATTTTCATGCTCTCTTTCTCCTTTGATCAGCCAACCATTACTCAATCAGTCAGCTGTTTTTTATTATTCATTATTCATTAATTTAGCAACTTAGAATCGTGGCCCAGCATTTCGCTGATCGACTGCTTGTATCTGTGCCAGCTCACCCTCTAAACGCGCCGTCTTTGCCAGCTTTGCCGCCTTACCATAATTCATGGCATCGGCTGCCTGCTCCGCCTTTTTCAGGAACTTGCCGGTGTTTTTCCACTCATGCCCCACCTTATTGGCTGCCTTGCGAGCCGCTTTGGCCAGCGCTATCTCATTTTCTGCCAACTTGATTTTGGCACTAATCTGACTCAGACGAGGCCCAGCGCCTGCTTGCTGTTTAGACTGATGCAGAGCAAGCTCCCCCTCTTGACGAGCCACCTCAACCAGCTTCATCGCCTTTTCATAATTGCCTTTTTTTGCAGCTTGATCGGCCTTCTTCAGGAACTTGCCTGAATTTTTCCACTCATGTCCTGCTTCATTGGCTCTCTTCAGTGCCTTAGCAGCCTCCTGACGTGCCGTTTCAAACTCCCCCTGCTCCTCACCCACTACAGGAGCCCCCTGCGCCTTACTCTGCTGTGTCTCTTGCACTGGTGAAGCCGTACAGGCCACCAATGAAAGAGTAAAACAGATGGTTGCTATCTGCTTGATCGCTTTCATTTTCCTTCCTTCTCCTTTGTTACCATCTTTTATTACCATCTTTTTTATTTATAATTAACTAATCACTTTACCCGAGTAGTTATTCAGACCTGGATTACCCTTTGCATTTTTTAGCGCAGGCACATTCAGTTTCTTCACACTCGCTACCTTCTGATCTCTCAGATAGCCAGCCACCACATCCCAAATATCAGCCCCTGGTGACTGGGAACCCACAGTTGCCCAACCTGAGACCTTGTAACTCTTGCTCGCGTGAATCTTTTCTCCACTATTCAGCGTCATCTCACTGATACGTTTCCCCATCGGAGCCAGCGGGTCGCATACGTAGTCGAGACCACCCACACGCACCATATCCCCACCTTGTTGGTAGTACGGGTCTTTGTTGAAGAGGTTGTCACACACATCTTCGAGAATATTCTTGATATCACCACCCGACATCTCACGGGAGTAGGTCTCTGGATAGGTGATACAGGTCTGATCCAATACGTTGTCCATCGTAATTTTCTGCCCCTCCATCACCGTGGTTCCCCAACGGAAGCCAGGAGAGAGTGAGACCTGTGAGTCGTAATGGGTATTGAGGGCATCACAGATAATCTGGTCAAAGGTACCATTGAAGTTACCACGACGATAAAGCAGTTGATCTGCTGTCGCCAGCTCCTCATTCAGCCAACCACTATAGGGTTTACGGATATCGGTAATGAGTTGATTCATCCCTGCATCCGCCTCTAGTAAGTTGGAGAAGACGGGCAACAAGGAGTATTCATAGCCCTGCACCTTGCCGTTACGGATATCAAAATCCATCACTCCGACAAATTTTCCATTGGAGCCGGCATTGGTGACCAAAGTCTCTCCACCCGGATTTTTCACCAGCGTTGGAGCTGGCATCCCATCATGGGTATGTCCACCAAAGATGGCATCAATACCGGAGACCACTGAGGCCATCTTCAAATCCACATCCATGCCATTGTGTGAGATCACCACCACCGCATCGGGGCGCTCATTCTCACGCACCTCATCCACCATCGCCTGCATGGTGTCATCACTGATACCGAAGGTCCAGTCCGGCATAAAGCGGCTGGGGTTGGCAATCGGGGTATAGGGGAAGGACTGTCCAATAATAGCAATACGGGCACCATTCGCCTCTTTGATCACATAAGGCTTGAAGGCATGCCCGCTGTCTTCATTAAACCCTTCAAAGTCGGCATAACGATAATCAAACAGCGCCTCATCACGCACCTTAACGTTCTGTGCCACAAAGTCACCATTAAAGGCATTCACATTTTTCAGTACTTCATGGTCAAGGTAGGTGTACTCCCAGTGGCCGGTCATTACATCTACGCCCAGCAGATTACAGGCCTTAACCATATCCATACCACGTGTCTTGTAGGAGGTACCGCTCCCCTGCCAAGTATCACCGCCATCCAGCAACAGGCTATTACCTTCACCCGCTTCAGCACGCAGCTGATCAATCAAGGTCTTCATATGGGCAAAACCACCCACCTTGCCGTAGCGGCGCGCCGCCTCATCAAAGCCTAAATAGGTGAAGGCGTGACTCTCAATACTGTCTGCCTGAATACCAAAGTGGTTGAGGAAACGGTCTCCTACAATATGTGGAGCCTTACCCAGTCCATAGCCAAACCCCATATTGACATTGGGCTCTCTAAAATGGATGGGAAGCAACTGCGCATGGGTATCGGTAAAATGAAGCAGGCGCACACTGCCCTTCTTCATTGGACGATTGTAGAGGGTTTCCGCTGGATTCTTATCTGCCAATGCAGCAGTGGGTACCAGACCGGCAGCACCTGCCATTCCCATCAGGCGAATAAATTCGCGTCGACTCAGTGACATCCTTACAACTCCTTGTGGTCAAGCTAGGCGGGCCATCTTTGCAGCCGCTACCTGTTTTATTATTTTATGTTTTTATTCTGTTTACTTTGGCTGCAGTCACTGCTTATCACTTTTTGCCAGAGGTCTTGGTAGGGCAGCCCCCACCAAGACCTCTTTCATCCACTACTTGGACTGGGCAACCATATAATCAACAACGGCCTTTACAGCATCATCGCTCAATGATGATCCACCTTTAGGCATCATCACTGGATTTACCTTAGAACCGTTCAATGCGGTGTCATAGAGCGCATCCATGCCCTTGGCAATACGTGAAGCCCATGCCGCCTTGTCTCCTACACCAGGGGCCTGCAGTGCTGGAGCAATTGGAGCAAAGTGGCAACTATTGCAGTTTGCCATGTAATCAGCAGCCGCATCTGCAGCAGCATTCGCAGAAATTGAAGCAGCAGCAATACCACCCAATACCATCAATAAATTTTTCTTCATCATCTTAATTAACTTCCTTCGTTATCAAACAAACACAATGAAATCTCTTTCAAAGCTCCTAAACAGCTGTAGAGAAAACTGCACAATCATTGTGTCACTCTCTCTACGACCCACGACTATACTTGGTTATTCCAAAACAGACGATTTTTTTTACCGAGAAACATAAGGCACATAGGCAAACCCTTGCTGCTGTAAATTGATCAGTGTCAAAATACCACTTTCAACCACCTCATCTACAGCACTACCCAATAGGTCCTGTTTCAGATCCAAACCTCGCTGTTGCACACTATCCATCCCCAACAAAAACAGTACTCCATTACGTCGTAGCGACACAATCCGTTGCTGTAAATGTGCTTCATACAACGCTCTAGAGAAGAGCAGCACACCATCCCCCTCCAACAGCACCTTGATGGTCGCATCCGCCTGCTGCTCCTTGATATCCACTAGGTGATTCTCTAGATTTAGCAGGGCAATATGCTGTCGATAGTGATCTGCAGTTGCAATGTGATAGACCACCTGCACCCTCTCCCCCTGCGCCATACTCATCGTGGGCAGAAAGGCGATCAGTAATAAAATCAGGCGCACTGAATCAGATCTGGATATAGGACCACCCCTGCTGCTGGCGCTGAACGATCTGTGAAATTCCCGACCCCGCACGCACCACCTCTGGCAACAGTCGGACTTTGCCGAGCCCATCTGACTCCAACTGATCAATGGTACGCTGGCAGGCGACAAAACGAAGGTTACTGTTATCTCCACTCATCTCCTGAATACGCTCGCTGAATGAGGTTACACCCGAACGGTATAGATCCATTCCATCCCCATTGGCTATCACCTCAACAACGGTGGCCTGACTCAACTGCTGCGTCTGCTCCAGCAGTGAATCGACATCATCCAGTAACTTCCCCATACGCAAGGGGTTGGATGAGGTGAGGTGAAACACAATCCTCAGTGCTGCAGCCTCTTCTGCCTGCTGGAAGGCGACCTGAGAAATCGCCTGCTGCTGCGTCACGCTGTATTGTGGTCCTTGTAACGGTAGCTGCTCAGAGAAGTGAAACAGCAGCACCCCCACTATCAGAGAGGCTGCCAACGCACCCCATCTCCTGTTGTTCGACAGGCTACGGTGGCGAATGATCCGCGGTGGCGGTGTAACCGTACGATAAGCCGAACGTAACAGCTCTTTAGTACGGATCAACTCACACACCCGCTGTGTCATTTGTGGCTGCTTACTGAGCTCAGAGAGAATCTCGATCCTCTCTTCCGACTCTAGTTCACCATCAATAAACGCATTCAGAATCTCTTCTGAAATTTCATGCTCATAATCGCTCATGTGCTGCTCTCTCTTATTTCATCACTTTGAGGTGTGATCGTTTTCTCTTCTGCTGATGCTGCCCTGCATCCTGCTGAATATGGCGGCTCAATGCATCACGTGCACGGGCCAACCGACTCATCACTGTACCGATCGGAATCTCAAGAATGTCAGCCGCCTCTTTGTAGCTCACACCCTCAATATCCACCAATGAAATAATCATCCGTTGACTCTCTTTCAACTGAGCCAACCCAGCGCGAACTTGCAGAATCTCCTCTGCACGCTCAATATCTCGCTCGGCGGGAGCCTCCTCCTCCATATGGTCCTCAAGCGACTCTACATCCACCTGTGGCTTCATCTTCCTGAAGTGTTTTCGGTAAGCGTTCTGCATAATCCGAAACATCCAGGCATCTAAGGCATCCTCAGCACGCAGCTGATCAACCTTCTCCAGCGCTGTAATAATGGTCTCTTGGCAGAGGTCATCTGCTTGATAACGATCATGGCACCACGAGTAGGCCACACGAAACAGTCGTTCCCGCGAATCAACAATGCGCTTCCGCACCGTACCACTTTTTGAAAACAGGCGAATAATTTCCACCGGCTCCTCCTCACTTTCCATCGGTTATAGAGATGATGCAACAGCACCCATTTTATTCCTCATTCCAGTTCAAAATCAAACAGACGATGCACTTGAGTATGGTAGAGTCTCTGGCCCTTCCAACTGAGGAGTCTAGGATAATGAGAGAGTTGATTGAAACTATAATCCTAATTGGGCTACCTGCTGTTACTGTACTCTTCTGGTTTAGCAGCATGCGTGCCCGTGAACGCGCCATCACAGTCTGCCGCCTGACCTGCAAAAATTATGATGCACAACTGCTGGATCAGACCGTCTCTCTCAAACGGATTCGGCCGGGGCGCGACCCACGCGGCCGCATGCAGCTTGAACGCCTCTATTGCTTCGACTACAGCTATGATGGAATTGAGCGAATGCAGGGCAGCATCACTATGAAGGGGCCTTACTCAGATTTGGTCAATCTTGAACCACGCCCAGAAGAGTTAATCGTAGTAAACTAACCCTTATGGTTAAAATTATTCTACTGCTTGCCGCAGCACTGGCCGTTGGCATTATCATCGCACTGCGCCGTAATCGTAAACTAGACAAAAAAGATCAAGATTAGCATTGAGTAAAACTATTGAATATAGTATCATGAATGCAAATACGAATTATGGATAATCGCTGATGCCCTCACCTAGTTCACTCTTAGCGTATAGAGCATCACCCCCTAACAGATAGGATTTACTGTTTATGTTTTCACAAAATATTAGCTGCGAAGATGCACAGCAACTACTAAAAGAGAGTAATGGTCAACTCGTCGATGTACGCACGCCCATGGAGTATGCGCAGGGGTGCCTCCCCGAGGCGGTCAATGTTCCGCTGCAATCCATTCAGACTGCTGCCGATGTACTGGACAAACAGCGCCCTGTCATCCTCTACTGTGTTAGTGGTGCGCGCACACGGATGGCGAAGAGCTATCTAGAGTCAATGGGGTTTGAGGATGTGCATGACCTTGGATCATTCCGCAACTATATGAACTGTTGATTACTCAACACTTCAACACCATAAAAAAAGGCGAACCGCTTTATAACGGTTCGCCTTTTTTTATGAGGCCCTTTATGAGACAGCAGATCGATTACGCTGCCTGCACTGGAATGGTATTCGCAGTGCGCTTGATGGTGTTGTCATCCGCCAGATAGATCAGACGCGGATTAAAACGGGCCGCCTCTGCCTGCTCTAGCGCACCGTAGGCACAAATGATGATGATATGCCCCGGATCAGCCTTATGTGCTGCCGCTCCGTTCACAGAGATCACCCCGGAGTGCTCCTCTGCACGAATCGCATAGGTGACAAAACGCTCACCATTGTCGACATTATAGATATGAATCTGCTCATACTCCATAATGCCCGAGGCATCTAACAGGGTCCCATCAATTGCACACGACCCCTCATACTCCAGTTCAGAGTGGGTGACCGTGGCGCGGTGTAATTTGGTTTTCAACATGGTAACTTGCATATCGTTATTATCTCAGAAAGAGGGAACAATTATCAATTAAACGTGTTGATCCAAGCCGTGCAGCGGCCAAAATAACCATATTTTCACCCCCTACAGTCGGCAATTCGAGGTTTTGCTGACGAATAGAGAGGTAATCCGGCTCAAAACCCGCCTCTCGCAACTGCTCTTTCCCAGCCTCCTCCAGAGCAAGAAAGTCGGCTCCCCCCCCTAACAATTGTCGACACATTGACTGCAGCACCCGATTTAACAGAGGGGCAAGCGTCCTCTCTTCGGCAGAGAGGTACCCATTTCTTGAACTCATCGCCAGCCCATCGGGCTCCCGAAAGGTCGGAATGCCGACAATCTCGACAAAAATATTCAACTCCGCAACCATACGGCGTATCACCAGCAACTGCTGGTAATCTTTTTCACCAAACAGGGCCAGATCGGGCTGCACCATATTCAATAGCTTGGCCACTACCGTAGCCACACCGATAAAGTGACCGGGGCGCGAGGCACCACAGAGCTGTTCGGAGACCCCTGGTACCTCAACACGTGTTAAATCAGAACGCCTCCCATCACCATACATCACTGAGTCATTTGGGATAAAGAGCAGGTCAGCCCCCTCCTGCTCCAACATCTGTCGATCCCGTTCCAGTGTGCGTGGATAAGCATCCAGATCCTCTCCAGCCCCAAACTGGGTAGGGTTGACGTAGATAGAGACCACCACCCGCTCAGCCCGCTCTCTGGCCTGTCGCACCAGCTCTAAATGGCCCTGATGGAGATTCCCCATAGTCGGCACAAAGGCGACACGTTCACCTGCACTACGAAATGCCTGAACCCGCTGACGCAGTGATGTAATCTGATCACACGACTTCATTAGCTAAAGCTCTCCGCCTCCGTGGGGAACTGTTTCTGCTGCACTGCAGAGACGTAGGCAGAGAGCGCTTCAGCCACAGAGCCACTCTCCTCCATAAAATTTTTCACAAAACGGGGCACTTGCCCGCCAGTAATCCCCAACATATCGTAGAGCACCAGCACCTGCCCATCACAACCGACCCCCGCACCGATACCGATCACGGGGATCTGCAGTGCCGCAGTAATCTCTGCCGCCAACATCGAGGGGACACACTCCAGCACCAGCATAGAGGCCCCCGCCTGCTCCAACGCCACAGCATCGGCAATCATCTGCTGTGCAGTCTCTTTCTCCCGCCCCTGCACCTTGTACCCCCCAAGGCGATGCACCGACTGAGGCTGCAAGCCTAGATGGGCACAGACTGGAATATTGCGACTCACCAACAGCTCAACAGTGCCCACCTGATCAGCGCCCCCCTCCAATTTGACCATCTGCGCCCCCCCCTCTTTCATCAAACGCCCTGCATTGCGCAACCCCTCATCAGGAGTGGCATAACTCATAAAGGGGAGGTCTGCGAGTAGCAGCGCACGCTTCAGGCCTCGGCCTACCGCCTGTGTGTGGTAGACCATCTCATCCATGGTGACTGGAATGGTGGTCTCTTTACCTTGAATCACCATCCCCAAAGAGTCTCCCACCAACACCACATCGGTACCCACACCATCCACCTGTTGTGCAAAACTGAAATCATAGGCGGTGAGCATACTGATCTTCTGCTGCCCTCGCTTCATCTCCATCAAGGTAGAGACGGTTACCCTTTTTTTATCGCTCATTCCACAACCCTCTCAATTTCATCACAGTTACACCGCTCCACCCACTGCCCTAGCTCCCCCTGCCCCGGAATCTCCTGCATATCCCCCAGAACTTCCTGCATCGGCAACAGCACAAAACTGCGCTCCGTAATACCGGGGTGAGGCACCTGCAGCCGCGGATGGTCAATAGATTGATCTCCATAGAGTAGCAGGTCAAGGTCCAGCGTTCGCTCTCCCCAGTGCCGCTTTCGTTCTCGCCCCTGCTGCTGCTCGATTTGCTGCAGTTGATCCAACAATTCCAGAGGCTCCAACACCGTCTCTATTACTGCCACCGCATTGATATAGTCTGGCTGATCCTGCGGCCCCATCGGTGGAGAGCGATAAAGAGACGAAGCCTTGACCACTCCCTCCTCAGCAATCGCCCTCAAGGCATCCAGCGCCTGCCGCAGTTGTCGCTCAGGCTGCTGTAAGTTGCTACCCAAGCCAACCACAGCTCGCACTACTCCGTTGCCTGTACCGCAGGCTTCTTGCGGCGACGGCGACGCTTCTTGCGCGGCTTGCCTTCCCCCTTGACACTGCTTGACATCTTCTCTCGCTCCGAGGCATTCACCTCTTGGAAGTCTGTCCACCACTGCGCCAGCTCCTCATCAACCTCCCCTACCTCTGCACGCAGCAAAAGGAAGTCATAGGCGGCACGAAAGCGGGGAGTCTCCATAAAGCGGTAGGGTTGACGGCCACCACGGCGCTGGAAGCGGGGCTGCAGCTCCCAAATCTCCTGTGCCATAATAGCGAAGCGTTTTGGCATCGACAGGCTCTTGCGCTGCTGACGCAACACATCTTGCCCTGCACGGTGCAGTCGCACATTTTCTGGCAGACGCTGCCCCGTCTCGTGATGCGTATCCTGAGAGGCCTCTGCCCGCTGCCGCACCAGCTCCCACAATAGCGAAGCGATCAAGAAGGCGGGGGTAATGGGCTTACCCTCAGCTACACGGTGGTCGGTATTCTCCAACGCACGCATCAGGAAAGTGTGTGGAAAATTCCCCTCCTCCTCTGCAAGCACCTTATCGGTCATTGGGAAGAGATAGCGAAACAGGTCATAGTGGCGTAGACGCTCAAAGGTCTCCAACGCCTGCCCCGCTTGGAACATCTTCAGAAACTCCTCATAGAGACGCGCTTGAGGAATCTGCTCCAACAAGTTACCCAGTGGGCGAATGGGTGCCTCGGTCTGCTTCTCAATCTGGAAACCCAGCTTGACTGCAAAACGCACCGCACGCAGCATACGTACCGGATCTTCTCGAAAACGCTGTTCTGGATCACCAATCAAGCGGATCTGCCCCTGCTCTAGATCCGCAACCCCACCGGTATAGTCCACCACCGAGAAGCCGTCGATATTGTAGTAGAGCGCATTGATGGTAAAGTCGCGGCGCCATGCATCCTCCTCCAACGTACCATACTGGTTATCGCGCAGAATCATTCCATCTTCAGTCTGTTTTTGATCGCTTTGGCTGCTCTCTTGCCCCGAGCGGAAGGTGGCCACTTCAATAATCTCACGACCAAAGTGGACATGGGCCAGGCGGAAACGGCGGCCAATCAGGCGGCAGTTACGAAACACCTCCTTCACCTCTTCCGGTGTCGCGCTGGTGGCCACATCAAAATCTTTCGGCTCACGCTCCAGCATCAGGTCACGTACCCCCCCCCCCACCAGAAAGGACTCATAACCAGCCTGATTCAGCCGATTCAAAACCTTAACTGCGTTACGGCTCATCTGCCTACGAGAGATGGGGTGTTCTGAGCGAGAGAAAACCAGTGGCTCATCACCATTACGATGCGCTGTAGTCTGCTTAGGCGCTGAGGAGAAGAGTCGCTTCAGCCAACCTTTCGCCCCACCTTCACTTCTTTTGTTATCCCCTTTTTCAGCAGGACTTTTCTTTCCAAGTTTTTTCATAATTGCGTATTGTACTTGTTTTATCGCCGTGGCAGAATACGCACCGCTTGGTTATTCACGAGCTGTGCTCTCTTCGTCTAGCGGTTAGGACGCTGGCCTCTCACGCCGGTAACAGGGGTTCGATTCCCCTAGGGAGTACCAACTATAAAAGTGATTGAGTTATTACAAGTCGCAACAGTCAACACCAACCCGCTTCCTTTTTAATGAGTTAGCGGGTTTTTTGTGCTTGTATTAAACCCGTCACACACCACATACTCAATCTCAATTCCATGCAGTCTACAGAAGATGTAGCGAACTGCTTGCGGCAAGAGTGGGCTATTTACAGCTCCTACCCCCTCTCCCTGTAAGAGGAAGGGAGCAAACTACAGTACACAAACAAAAAACCCGCACTACAATAGAGGTATGGATAGCGTATCACTCAGCAGCACAGGCAACTCCCCCTACTCTGTAGAGGCAACTGCCGTAAAATCCCGTGAGGCACGAGAGGCGTTTGCCGCCCTCTCTAACGAGATCGCTCAAGAGAACAAGCAAAAATCAGAAGCCCGCTCCTCAGAGGCTGCAGCAGAGAGAAAGGCACGCTCCGCACAACTCCAAGCCTCTGGCAGCAATATCAACACCTACGCTTAACCCTTGCCAACCTTCTAGACAGATAACTTTATCTGTCTTCTCAAACCCTTACAGCACCCTACAGCATGCACAGCTGTCTATTTTTGGCCTTTTGTGCTAGAATGCCGCCCCCTTTCGATTTCGATAACCCCATTCTGGGGGTTGAGAAGAAGCTCAAAGAGACCGTATAAAGAGCCGCAGAAATCCCCAAAGGAAGCCCAGGAATGAGTATCCAAAGAAGCAAAGTAGAAGTTACCATCAACGGAAAGCAGATCCGTGTCCCCTCGACACTCTCTGTTATTCAAGCACTCTGGCACGCTGGTTATCCACGTGTGCAGGGTGTCGGCTGCCTGGAGGGGGTCTGCGGCTCCTGTCGGGTACTGGTGCGTCGCGCTGATGTGGATGGCGTATCCATGGAGATGGGGTGCCAAACATTGGTTGAAGAGGGGATGGAGGTGATGTTCTTGGTCTTCCCCTCCCCCTCCCAGCACAGCTATAACCTGGAGCAGATCCCCAACTCATGGGAGGTACAGACTGAATTTCACAAGGTTTTTCCTGAGGCACAACAGTGTCGCAGTTGCCACGGCTGCACCACGGTCTGCCCCAAGGATATTGATGTAGAGAAAGGGGTCGAACTGGCCGTAAAGGGGCGCTTTAAAGAGGCGGGAGATCTATTCATAGAGTGCATCATGTGTGATCTCTGTATGACGGGTTGCCCAGAGCAGATCGCCCCCAACCGGGTTGGACTCTTCGCCCGCCGGGTCACCGCCTACTTCCATTCACGCCCCTCTAATCTGATCAACCGACTGGAGAAGATCCGTCGAGGAGAGCTCGCCATCAACAAAGAGGGGGGTGAATCATGAATAAAACCACACCCAATGGCATCAGCTACCGAGAGGCGTTGGACAATTACCAAGCCAATCGTGAACTCCCACTCCCCGAACCTGCACTGGAAAATCGTCAACTACTAAACCACTTTCACCCAGACTATATTGAGGAGTCCCGCGCCACCCTGCAGATCGGCCCCAATAAAGGAGACCCTTGCCATAAACAGCTGGCCCAGCTGTTACAGTCTGATTCTCGCATCAATGAGGCCGACCTTGCGGGTGCTGCAACCGTTAAAACCGATGTATTGGTGATTGGAGGCGGGGGTGCGGGCTGTGCCGCTGCGCTGATTGCGCAACAGCAGGGGGCAAAAGTGATTCTTGCAACCAAGCTGCGCCTCGGAGACAGCAACACCATCATGGCCGAGGGCGGCATTCAGGCCTCAATCAACAAAGGGGACTCTCCACAGACCCACTTTGATGACACCCTGAAGGCGGGGCATCACCACTCCGACCCCAATCTGGTCGCTAAGCTGGCACTGGATGGCCCTGATGTAATCCGCTGGCTGATCCAGCAGGGGATGCAGTTTGATCTGGATGAGTTTGGTGATCTGTTAACCCGCCGTGCTGGCGGCACCTCAGCAGAGCGTATCTGTTTCTACCGCGACTACACCGGACTAGAGATGATGCGGGTACTGCGCGAAGCGGTCTATAACAGCGGTGTTGAGGTGTGGAACTACTCACCCACTGTAGAGCTACTGAGTGATGACATGGGCGGCTGTTCCGGCGCTGTACTCTCCTCATTGAAAGACCGCAAATACATTCAGGTTAGCGCTAAGACCGTGATTCTTGCGACAGGTGGCATTGGTCGTATGCACCTCAACACCTTCCCCACCTCCAACCACTTTGGTGCAACCGGAGATGGGTTGGTACTCGCCTACCGTTTGGGTGCCGCACTGCGCGACCTCGACTCCTTCCAGTACCACCCCACGGGCCTTGCCCACCCCTACCATCTGGCTGGCACACTGATCACCGAAGGGGTGCGCTCTAATGGCACCTACCTACTGAACGGCAAAGGGGAGCGCTTCACCGATGAACTACAGGCGCGAGATATCGTTGCCGCCTCGATCATCCGTGAATGTCAGGAGGGGCGCGGCATCGTCACCGAAGATCATCAGGCGGGTGTCTGGCTCGACACCCCCGGACTGGAGCTACGCCACCCCGGCCTGTTACAGCAGAAATTCCCCAAGCTGATGCATCTAGGGAAGAAAACCGGAACCGACCTGACTCAGAAACCGATGCTGATCTACCCTACACTCCACTACCAGAACGGTGGCGTGGTGATCAATGAAAACGGTGAGACCTCTATCCCCGGACTTGTTTGCGTGGGCGAGGTAGCCGGTGGCATCCATGGCAAAAATCGACTGATGGGTAATGCACTGCTGGAGATCATCAGCTTTGGTCGCCGTGCAGGGCTGGTTGCAGCGGAACGACGTAAAAACAAACGCAGTAGCCAACTCTCAATTGAACACCTCAACCAGCTACGCCGTGAACTGACCCACAGCAACCTCTCTCTCGATTGTGAAGGCCCGCTGCTGTTCCCTGAGTACGCCAAGTTCGATCTCGACTCCGACTACATTGGACTGCACCGCAACCGCAGGAGCCACTCATGAGCCAGAACAGCCCGCTGAACCAAGTACTGCTTCACCCTGATCGCCGCTTCGGTGCTGATCTGGATGCATGGCTGATCGATGTTGGGGGGGATGGGCTCGACAACGCCATTACCAACCCTGAGTTAATTATCCCCACCATCCGCGATGCCAAGCTACTGGGGTTGGGGGGCAGTGGTTTCCCTGCGCATATCAAGTGGGAGTTTGTCGCCAACGAGTCTAATGACCAAGACAAATACCTCATCTGTAATGGCAATGAAGATGAACCCGGCACCTTTAAAGATCGCGTCCTGCTGCAAGAGACACCGCATCAGGTGATCGAAGGGGCAATGATCACCGCGCTCGCCACCGGCATTAACCAGATCGTCTTCTACATCAATCCTCACCTCACCGGCTCACTGGAGGCGATGAAGGAGGCGGTCAACCAGTGGGATGAGACCCAATACATCAACCAGATCTCCAAGATACTGGGGCGACCTCTAGAGTTCTACGTGGTCGCCAGCTCTGGCCTCTATATCGGAGGAGAGGAGACCGCTGCGTTGGAGTCGATTGAGGGAAAATTCCCCTTCCCCCGTGGCAAGCCCCCCTACCCCGCCCAGTCTGGACTGTTTGGCTCCCCCACCCTGATTAACAATACCGAGACACTCTCGAATGTCTCCCATATCCTGCGCAACGGCGCAGAGTGGTTTGCCAACCAAGGAGAGGGAGAGGCCAACGGTACCAAGATCTTCTCTCTGAGTGGCGATGTACTCCACCCCGGAGCCTATGAGCTTCCAATGGGGACACCACTGACCGAGCTGATCCACAACTACGGCGGCGGTATGCTGCTAGATCGAAAACTGAAGGCGGTATTTACCGGCGGCCCCTCCAACACCATCCTCACCCCGAAGGATCTTGATGTCCCACTCGACTTTAACTCGGTACAGGAACGCCGATCTAGCCTAGGTACTGGGGCGATGATTGTGATCTCTGAAGGGACAGGAATTGTGCGGCGGGTGACGGAGTATGTCTCCTTCTTTGCCAACTCCTCCTGTGGGCAGTGTCCCTCCTGCAAGACTGGCACCTACTACGCCTCACAACTGTTGAGCCGCATTGACAGTGGCGCAGGTACCCGTGCAGACCTTGACACGCTGATCAACCTGACTCGAATCCTGCCCGGCAGTGGACGTTGCCACCTACTGGATGGGGCGATGAAGTTACTGGATAGTTCGCTCTATCACTTTATGGAGGAGTATGAGCAGCCTCTGAAGCTATAGCTCATCCTATTAGAGGACTACTCAAACGCCTCAAGAATCTGTTGGCTCTCTATCAACACCTCTGGAGGCAGAGAGTCACACACGGTTTTATTGCGGCGCGAACAGGCGACAAACTCGTGCAATAGATTTTTCATTTGCAGCGCTTGCGCCATCACCTCAGCATTTGCAGAGCGCTGTGCCTCTGGCACATGGGCATGGCGTGTGTCGGCAATCATCCGATAGTCGTCCGGGTTGCCTGCCACAATCGCCCCTGCCGCATCGACCCACCAAGGCCCCAGTGTGGGACGGTGCTCAGTGACTGTAGGGTCACTCTTTGAAATCAGGTCCGCATGCTCCTCTAGCCAATACTCATCGACCATCATCACACTGTTGCTGTTTTCCAGATACTGTACGGAGTGATCCAACAGGGTCAATGCGATACGTGCACCACGACTCGACATCGCCAGCCCGCCGCGAAGTACATTGGTATAGTGGTGCTTGGAGCCATCATTAAACGTCACCACAGCACAGGTATTTCTCTGATCCAAAACCCAACCCCTTATTAACCGTCCAACCTATCAACTCATTAAATTATCTACAGAACAGCCTTAATGAACAGTTGAATATTTAAATGAAGCCCTTCAACTTTTCTAATATTCCCACTACTCTTAGCTACTCTTTAGCCGCAGAGTGTTGATAGAGAAAAAACAGCGATCCAGCCCCCCCTAACAGAGCAAACAGGATCACCGCCCACTGAATCCCCCACCACTCTGCGATCGCCCCCGAACTGAGACTACCGATAGGGGCCATCCCAACAAAGATCATGGAGAACAGCGACATCACCCGCCCTCGCATCTGATCCTCCAATAGCACCTGAATATAGGCATTGGTGGAGGCAACAGCCGTGGTGATGGAGAAGCCCGCCACAAACAGAATCGGTATCGACACCAGCAGCTGATCACTGTAACTAAAGAGGAGCAGCGCTGTGGCCCCTGCTGCCCCTCCCCAACCCACTGCGGGGGCCAGTACTGTGTCACTACGCTTACGTGCAAGATTCAACGCACCAATCAATGAACCTGCTCCCGCAGCAGAGAGTAGCCAACCCAAGGTATCACTGCCTCCCACATACTGCTGGTCTGCAAACACCGGCATCAACACCACAAAAGCGGTCCCCATCATACTCACCAGCCCCACATGAACCAGCGCGGGACGAATCTGCCGATGCCCCCAAACATAGTTCAGCCCTGCCTTCAGTGCGTGCCACTTACTCTCTCTTTGTCGCCTTACAGCCCCCTGAGGGACTTTCATCCTCCACAGTAGATAGAGCAGCAACAGGTAGCTCAGACCATTGAGCACAAACAGCAGCCCCGCCTCCCACTGCAACAACAGCAAACCCGCGACCGCCGGACCGATAAAGCGGGCCATATTGAAGACACTGGAGTTGAGCCCCACCGCGTTGGAGAGCATCTCTTTCGGCACCAGATCAGAAAGGAACGATTGGCGCACAGGCATATCAACCGCCTGTGTGGTCCCAATCATCGCAGCAATCACAAAGATCTGCCACAACTCCAGCTGCCCACTCAACGCTAACCCCGCCAACAGAAAGGTGAGCAGCATGGCACCACCTTGCGAGAAGAGTAGCAGTCGCCTGCGCGAGAAGTGGTCGGCCAACACTCCGCTAAAGAGTCCAAACAGTAGAATGGGAAACAGCATAGAGAAGTGGACCAGCCCTAACATCAGGCTCGACTGGGTCATGTTATAGACCAGCCATGACTGTGCCACACTGGCAATCTGTGTACCGTGCAGGGAGACCAGCTGCCCCAACAGATAGTGGCGATAGTTGCGGTTGTGCAGCGAACGGGTGATATCACTCCACATCATTCACCACCTGCTCTTCAACAACTACCCCCTCAACAACTAGCTTGAGCCACTGTCGATCCAGCTTTCCAGAGCTATTTCTCTTCAACTGCTCCACTACCACAAAATATCGAGGGCGCTGATAAGAAGAGAGATTCTGCTCTATCCAGTCGTGCGCAGAGGAGGAGAGAGGCTGCTCAGTAACCGCCACCACCAGCGCCCCCCACTCTGAGTCTGCTCTTCCTGCTACAGCAACCGTTCTGATCGATGGACAACTAAGCAGCTGCTGCTCTACCTCCAGAGGATCGACCAGATAGCCCGCTGAGAGGATCTGGTCATCCAGACGACCATGAATATGTAGATGACCACACTCATCAATACTCCCCGAGTCCCCCGTAACCACCTCCTTCTCTTCACCGGGAAAGAGCTGCTCACTACGGATGCGAACCTCTCCTGCATCCCCTATGGTTAATGAGACTCCGGGGAGTGGTGGCCCAACATCACTCTCCTCCCACTCTGCAATCGTATCTACGCTAAGCCGTAACAGGGTAATACGCGATGCGGTTTCGGTCATCCCATAGGAGACCACAATCGGCCAACCCGCATTCACAGCACGAACAGCCAATTCCTTGGGGAGTCTGTCGCCGCCCATCAATACCGTGCGCAAGCTCTCTGGAGCAGGCTCATCCCCATACTGATCCAGTAGCTTTGAGAGCATCACCGGAACCAGCGAGATATGGGTCACTGCATATTGCTCTATATCTTGCTGGACCCTCTCGGGGTTAAAGCCCGAGTGCAGCAGCATATTGGCCCCCGCCTGTTCACAACGGTAGTGAATCGCAAGCCCACCGACATGGGTCTGTGGCAGACAGTTGAGCCAGCAATCTCCTGTACGTAGCGCCTCCAGAGCCTGCCCCATCAGTGCACTCGCCCGTAACGTCTGATAGTTCAGTGCAATCCGTTTTGGGCAGCCCTCACTCCCGCTGGTCTCTAACAAGATGGATGGAGCACTCATAAATCGACCTGCTGCTGGAGCTGTTGCAGTGCTCCCATCGATTCATCCATCTACTTTTCACCAATATGGATACAGGCGATGCCAAAACTGAGATTGTGGTAACGCACAGAGTGAAACCCTGCCGCCTCAATTCCCCCCTTCATCTCCTCTTGATCAGGAAAGCGGCGAATCGACTCGACCAGATAGGTGTATGCAATCGGTGCCTTGGCAATCCATGCGCCCAGTCGGGGGATAATATAGAACGAGTGAAAATCGTAAAATGGTTTCAACCACCATGCAGGTCTAGAGAACTCCAGACAGTAGAAGCGCCCCCCCGGCTTTAACACCCGGTGAATCTCTCGTAGCGTCTGCGCCATATCGGTAGTGTTGCGTATACCGAAAGAGATGGTAAGTCGATCAACTGATGCATCCTCTAGAGGGATCGCCTCACCGGCCCCCACCCGAAACTCCACATTCGATAAATGACGTGCCGCCCCCTCTGCCATCATCCCCTCACTGGGGTCAATCACCAATACACGACACCCTTTGGCCGCCATCTGTTGGGCGATATCTCCGGTCCCCCCCGCCAGATCAACAATCATCTGTTGTGGCTCTGGTGACACCTCCCGCACCAGACGCCGCTTCCAGAGACGGTGAATACCGAAGCTCATCACATCGTTCATCAAATCATAGCGTGGGGCGACCGCCTCAAATACCGCGCGGATCTTCTCTTCGCGCTCACTGGACTCCACCTCACTGAAACCAAAGCTCTGAGAGAGTTTCTCTGTAGCATTCTCTGGCATCACTCCAACACACCTGTCAGATCGCTTAAGCTACGGTGCACAGCATGACAACGGGCGCAGACCACAACCCCGACCTCACCCAACTTTCTTCCAATGCCTTTCTGGTCTCCCTGTAACTTGAGCGATAGCTCTTCCAGCAACGCCTCGGTCTCTGCACCCAAAATACGGGCCTTGGGGGCAGAATCTTTATGGCACGCTACACAACTACTCCCCAGATCAGTGACCCGTTGACGAAACTGTTCGAGGTGCTGCGTTGCAGCCTGCAAGCGTTGATCATCCACCGCAATTTTAAAACCATTCATAGAGCGAGTAACCCGCTTCATCGCCTCTTTGAAAGAGTGCTCTTCGAGCGTCTCACTATCTTCGACCATCAGCTGATCATATTTAGGGGTGCGATAAATCGCAGCTGTCAGCGCTCGATAATCCTGATGACAAGAGCGACAACTCATACCCAGCTTTCGCAGCGCGGGCCCCACCGCCTCCCACTTGCGTTCAACAACAGCTTGCTCCAACCGATCGGCCCACTGTAGCTCAACCTCATCACTCCACTCTGGAACCATCTGCGGGATACTGCGATATTTTTTCAGAAACTTTGCGCTCCACTTATCCAGCCGTGCCCCATCTTTCAGCGCCACATACTCTTGAATCGCCTGCATCGAACGACGTAATCCAAACATCGTATGCAGCCACACCTGACGCTTATTCTCTGGCTTATACCACGCGGCAATCGACTCTGGAGGTGGGGTCAAGGAGACCTCTTGTTGCGCCTGAACTGCGCCACTCCAGCCACACCACAACAGCAACACCCCCAAAGGTAGTGAAAAATATACTCTCATAAATAGACTCCAATCATAAACAGTCCCGCAAACAGTACCTGTAATTGCGCTGTCTGCACCAGCAGCCGATTCAACCCTCGCCCATGAGGGGTACGGTAGATCGACCACCCGAGATAGAGTGCCAGTGGTAGTGCCAACAACATGCTCCACAACAAGTTCGGACGTTGTAGTGGCTCAACCAGCGCAGCAATCAGTGCAAAGGGTAACAGGATCAGCAGCAGATAGAGCTGTCGTGTGCGTGCTTTTCCCAACCACACCGCCAGTGTGCGTTTACCCACGGGGGCATCGGTCTCAATGTCCCGATAGTTATTGACCACCAGCACCGCTGCCGCAATCAATCCAATGGCACTGCCAGACCAGAGCGCCGTCACACTCCACTCTGCCAATAATAGCCACACCGTACCCGCCACGGCTACTACACCAAAGAAGAGAAACACAAACAGCTCCCCAAGAAAGGTGTAGGCGATAGGAATTTTACCTGCGGTATAGCCTAACCCCGCTGCCAGTGAGAGCAGTCCGATCAACAGAATGGGTAACCCGCCCAACAACACCAGATAGCCGCCTAGCAACAGCGCCAAAGCAAAACTAAGGTACGCGGCACGCTGTACACTGGCCGCCTCTAACCACCCCTCGGCTACAGCCCGCTTGGGACCAAGACGGTCTGGACCATCTGCTCCACGCAGTGCATCTCCAGCATCGTTATAGAGATTGGTTCCCACCTGAATCAGCATCGCCGCCAACACAATAGCCAGCAGCGGAATCGGCTCAAATACCCCCGCCTCCAGATGCGCAATCACCCCGCCGACAGAGACCGGAACAATCGCCATAGAGAGGGTTTTAGGGCGGATAGCCAACCACCAAGGATTCACAGATGGGTTTGCTGATGGATTAACTGATAAATCGCACATGAGAGGCACTCTTGACCTGAATCAACACCGCTCCAGTCTCTCATTTGATACCATCCTCCGCATATGACCCGTATCACATCCACTCTGCTGTTCGCCCTACTCTCAACCTCAGCCTATGCGATTACTGAGGCACAATTCGAGTCCGTACGCGCACTCGGCAAACTCAATGGTACAGCACTCAACTGTAAATATATTGATGAGACTCGCCGTATGAAGCGCTCTCTGGTCAGCACTGTCCCCAAGCTACGGGTAATCGGTGAGGCCTTTGATCAATCCACCAATGATGCCTTTCTGGAGATCATCTCCAACAGGCAACCCTGCCCCAGTGAATCTACACTCAGCCAACAGGTGGACCACGCCATTCAGGCATTGAGCACAAAATTCGCTGAAACCCCAACCACCCTGTTACCCAAACCGTAACCACAACAGGTAGCACACTATGTATCGCCAACTGACAACTCTATGGGTTCTGCTTCTTATCGCCTCATCAAGCTGGGCCGACGCCCCTTTGAAGGTGGTCACCACCATCAAACCGATCCACTCCATCCTCTCTGGACTGCTGGCTGGATCAACGCCTCCTCAACTGTTGGTTGATGGAGCGCAGCTCCCCTACCACTACCGTTTAAGTGAGCCACAGAAAAAGAGTATTCAGCAAGCCGATCTTATCGCCTGGGTCGGACCTGAACTGGAAAAGTTCATGCTCGAACCCCTGCAGCAGCTTAACGCCAACACCACCGTACTGACACTACTGGATAACGAAGAGATTAAGGTGCTACCCTCACGTTGGGATGAGAGTAAGCGTGACCCCTTCTTCTGGCTCGACAGCCGCAACATCATCATCCTCACCGATGAGCTGGCGCGCGTACTGATGAAGGTCGACCCCGAGCGCAAGGCGCTGTATGAGCGCAATCGCCATCAGCTGCTGCTACGTCTGGCACGACTTGATCGCAATTTGGAGTATGGCTACCGTGGTCTCAAGAGCGGCATCGGCATGGCCTACTACGATACCCTGCAGTATTTTGAACAGGCCTATGCACTGAAGATTCGCGGCGTGGTCACGCAGTCACCCACAACACCCGTCAGCGGGCTATCACTACTGCAGAGTCACGCCAAGCTGGCCAGCGGTGACTATAGCTGCCTGCTTACCGAACAGCAGAGCGCGATGGAACAGCTCCCTATACTGACCCAAGGCGTACAACTCAACATCACTCCGCTGGATAGCTTTGGCACCACACTAGAGTCCGGTACCGACTTCTATTTTGAGCTAATGAAATACAACACCAGCGCCATCAAACAGTGCCTGCAGTTCGAAAACAGCCCTATCAGCCTACCACCTGACAGTGATCAAGCACCACTCTCAAGCGGGATTGGTGGCAAATTCATGTTGCGAGATCACCATGGAAAGTTGATCACAGATCAGGACCTACTTGGAAAGTTCCACCTCATCTATTTCGGCTACACTTTCTGCCCTGATGTCTGCCCCACATCACTAATCACCCTCTCTTCAGCACTCAATCAAATTGGTGAGCTGGCTGAACAGGTCCGTCCCTACTTCATCACCGTAGACCCCACTCGGGATACGCCCGAGATACTGAACACCTATGTCACCTACTTTCACCCCACTCTGGTTGGGCTGACCGGTACACAAGCCATGGTAGATCGGGTCGCTGCACTCTATCGCATACAGTACGAAAAGGTGGAGGATCCCAGCCGCGCAGCAGACGAGTACATCATTGACCACTCTTCAGGGCTATTCCTGATGGCTCCTGACGGCAAATTTATCACCAAATTTGCACACGGTATTGCCCCCACTGAGGTGGCAACCCGACTCAAAGCGGTTCTCTCTCAGCATTAACGAGCCCCTGAACAGACCACAAATAGGTATTTACAGAACCACTAAGGAGGAGGATCATATCCTCCATGAATACAGAGACATCACCCCCTGTAGTCGATGTCCGAGGACTGGAGTGCCCCAAGCCGTTTCAACAGGCCTCATCTGAGGCGATGATGCTCTCCCCCGGAGACTCTTTTACCCTCCATATCGGCATCCACCCGCAACCGTTACTCGACTACCTCCAACAGCGTAACTTTGCTACCGCCATTGAGACAACCGCGGAGGGAGAGTTTATGATCAAAATTACCGCACGCGAGAATCCGCTACAACCCGGTGCAACGGTAGTTGAAGGGCCTCCCTCAGCACCTTCTCAATAGAGCATTAACCCATATAGAACACTAACCACTCAAGCCACTCAAAAATCGGGATTCTTCCAACCCACTGGTGCAATCTTCTCTGCTGGTGGCTTCAATCTAGAGACATAGTCTGCCAGAATGGTCAGGTCACGCGGTTTAAGTTTGTTGAGCCTTCTTGCCATCTCTGGGTTGGCGTTCCGCCGCTTTCCTTCCCGAATCCAGTTGAGCTGACGCAGTAGATACGCATAGTGCTGTCCCTGAATACGTGGAAAATAACGCTCACCATCTCCTTGGCCGTTACTGCCATGGCACTCCGCACATTTCCTGAAGTAGATGCGCTCAGCCTTATCCAGCTTCTCTCCCGGCCCCACCCCTGGGGTCGGTGTCATCGGTAAGGTCTGAATATAGGCGGTGACATCGGCAATCGCTTGAGGACCACCCATCACCTTCTCCTGGGCAATCACCAGCATCGCTGGGTTATCCCGATTACCTGCACGGATATCTGCGATTTGCTTAATAATTACACTGCTATGCTGCCCGGCAAGCTGTGGATAGTTTCCATCTTCCACTCCCCAAGACTCCGTCTGATGGCAGACCACACAGAGCCGAAACACCGCTTTTCCCGCCTCGACGTTAGGCGTTGCTGCCATCGCTGTGGATAGCTCATCATCCAGCGGTGCATCTGCCATTACTACGGCAGGCAGCAGTAGCGCACCACTTAACCACCCTCTCCACCAAGAACTATGCCGCATATTACGCGCTCTCAATGCTGTCCCTTTGACAGTAGGTACTTACCCACCTCTTTATCAGTATGGGTGATGTGGTTAATCAACCAAGATTTGAGGAAACGGTAGATCTCCATACAGACATCATCCTCACAATTTGGGCGCTCTTCGATACGCTTGCTAAACTTCTCAACCTGCTCAATCATACTGCGATGCTGGACTTGGTGCTCCTCCAGACCTGGATAACCATTATCCCTCATCAGCCCCTCTTCGCGATCAAAGTGGTATTTGGTGTAGTCGACCACTTCACTAATCACACTACGCACATAGCTATCACCCATATTGAAATTGGCTGCACTCACCACCTGATTCAGCAGCCCAACCAGCTTCTGGTGGTCATGATCGATCAACTCGATGCCCACCATATATTTATCGCTCCAGTCGATATACTCCCTGCGAATTTTGCGTTCATGCATATAGGGGATAATCGCTAGGACAGCCAATACAATCCACGGTAGTGGGTTATCCATTCCAAACAGGAACCCAAGGAAAATCGTGATCAATGCAACAATGATCAGGGAAAAGAGTCCAAACGTCGAATAGCTTTTTTTCATCAGGTCGTACCTCGTGTCGATCTCCCTTGGAGAGCGAGTTTTGTCTTGTAGAGAGTGATGTTAACCAGTAAGAGGTAGTGTAGCCATCCAGCTCCAATCAACGACTTGATTTGCATCAATCCCGAAAAAAGCCTCTCAACCAAGCCACTATAGTAACCCCACATTCAGGGGCATTCAATCCATTATTGATATCCCACTGAGGAATTCTTACCCCTCAGAGATGTACCCCTTAAGCAGCTGCAGCAGCTTCTGTCTATTGATCGGTTTCCCAAGAAAGTCGTCGCACCCAGCCGCATTAAATGCATCTCGATGCGCCTGCATCACATTGGCGGTGAGTGCAATGATCGGGATGGTGTTGCCTGCAGCCCTAATCTCTCTAGTTGCCTCAATACCATCCATAACTGGCATCTGCATATCCATCAATATCAGGTCAAAGGAGTGGCTTTTGCTCAACTCCACCGCCTCCTCGCCATTATTCGCAACGGTAACCGTCACCCCCACCCCTTCTAGGATACGCCGCTCAAGCAGCTGCAGTTCTGGAGTGTCTTCAGCAATCAAAACATGCCCAGCTATCTGCTCATTGGAGACTAACTGTTTCTCTTTTTCGACTGTACTTTTAACTGGGCGATCACTCTGCTGATAGGGAAGCGTCAGTGTAAAGGTAGAGCCCACCCCCTCTTCACTACTCACCTCGATCTTTCCATCCATCAACCCTGCTAGATTTTGTGAAATATAGAGCCCAAGACCGGTTCCGCCAAAACGGCGGGAGATTGAGCTATCCGCCTGCTGGAAGGAGCGAAAGAGCCGCTGTAGCACCTCTGGTGACATACCGATGCCACTGTCCTTGACCTGAAAAACCAGTACGCCTTCCTGCACAGATACCGTCAACCGAACCTCCCCTTTATCGGTAAATTTAAGCCCATTACTCATCAGGTTCATCAAGATCTGTTGAACCCGTTGGACATCCCCCAGCAGCTCCATAACTTCAGGTTTCTCCTGAACCACAATAAATTTCAGGCCAATATTTCTCGCCTGAGTGGAGAAGGTCTGCTCTAGATCCGTGAGCAGCAGAGAGAGGTCATAGGGATGCTCATCAATATCAAATTTACCCGACTGAATCTTTGACATATCAAGAATATCATTGACCAGGGCCAACTGCCCTCGACCTGAACGCTCAATCGACTGGATAATCTGCTGTTTATCCTCATCCTGCTCTCGCTCTTTTAATAGCTCACTATTACCGATAATAGAGGACAGTGGGGTGCGCAACTCATGGCTCATTGAGGCCAGAAACTCATCCTTGGCCTGAGTGGCCTTCTCTGCAACGGCAGTAGACTCCTCCAGAATCAGCACCATACGCTGTAGAGAGAGCGTCAGTGAGTTAATCTCATTTAATCTACCCAGCGGCTGATCCTTGATCTGTCCCCGGTCTGCAGCACCCGCAAGGCGCTTCAGTGGACGAGAGAGGGTGTGAGACATTCCGTAGACCATCCATAACAGCAGCAACATCACCGGAACCATCGCAATCATAAAATTACGCCGCAACTCAACGATGGGAGCCATAATCTCTTCGCGGCTTTGGCGCACCACAAACCCCCACCCCAACTCTGGAATCAGACTCCAGTCGGCAAATACCGGCTGGCAAACACTACTCAACATCCAACCTGAACCACTGCCACCATCGAGCGCATTAAACAGCGAGAAGCGCTCTGGTGAAGAGACGACTGTCTGCTCACAGGCCTCATCTCGAACCCCCATATGGTCATCTCTAAAGTGGCTGATAAAGTTAACCCCTTGCCCACCAAAACGCGACTGAGCCACCACCACAACCCCCGTCTCCCCCAGCCCACTAAAGTTACTCAACAGATCTCTCATGCGCTGCAGTGCGAAGGGGCGCACAAGCACCCCCAACAGGGTACTCTGCGGATCATTCGAGCGCTCAAAAATTGGGATACCAATCAGTACACCAGATTTTCCCAGCTGCTCCACATAACCGTAGTAAGAGATCACAAGCGCCCGTTCATCAGCAACATCTTCTAACAGTTTAGAGAAGACCGTCTCACCATAAAAGCCCTCTGCAGTCAGATCATTGCCCAGATCAAAATTATCGGATTGCATAGAAAATGCCTGCTCCCCTTCTGGGGTCACCAAAAAGAGGTCTTTTACCCCCTGCAAGCCCAATATCGCCTGATATTGATGACGGAATTTTTCCGTCGTCACGGTATAGAGAGGATCATCTAAACCATGATCCGTATAGATACTAATCAACTCTTGTGCGCTCTGTGCCACCCCAGCACTCTGCGTAACCTCCACCATCCACTGCTTCTGCTCTTGAAACAGCGTCAAGACCCCCTCTTTGCGTAGATCTGCCTGATAGCTCAGTGACTGCTTAATGGTTTCGATCAATGCCTGCTGGGAGAAGTAATAGAGAACGCCACCAATAGAGACGGCTGAAACCAACAGTGCGGTAAGCACCACACGCAGGTGGTGTGAAAAAATCGATCGTGAGCTCTTCATAAAACTTTTCTAATACAGGTAGCAGATCATCTCTGTTTCAACGGGGCCTCAGTATATACAAAATTATACAAAAAGATGCAAAAAGATGCAAAGACTCGACCAAGCAACCATCAACAAGAGCAAAATTCCACTAACACCTCCTTGAGCGCCTTGCGATCAATCGGCTTAGAGAGAAACTGGGTACAACCAGCAGCCTCAAACTGCTTACGATGCTTCTCCATCACATTCGCCGTTAACGCAATAATCGGCCCCTGATATCCCCTCTCTCGCAGGGTTGATGTGGCATCAATCCCACTCATAATCGGCATCTGCATATCCATCAAGATCAGATCATATGAGCCAGAAAGCGCCATCTCCACCGCCTCTGCACCATTGTTGGCACACTCCACCTCAACCCCCAGTGGCTCTACCATTCTCTTTTCCAGCAGTTGTAGGCCGGGATCATCCTCTGCAATCAGGATGCGCCCCTTCAGCGCTAGCTTATGCCCTGCCTGCGGGGCTAGTGTCACAGTCTCAGGGCGCTTGACCCGCTCCAGCGGCAGTATGAGTTCAAACCGAGACCCTCTGCCCGGCTCACTCTCCACACTCAACTCCCCTCCCATCAAAGCGGTTAATGTAGAGGAGATATAGAGTCCCAGACCGGTGCCACCATAACTGCCTGAAATAGATTGATTGGCCTGCTCAAAAGGTTGAAACAGTCGGCCCACAGCCTCCTGATCCATCCCAATACCACTGTCTTCCACCTCAAATTTGAGGCTTGAAGAGGAGGGCTCTTCTGTAACTGTAAGCTGTACCAGACCTGCAGAGGTGAATTTGATGGCATTACCCAACAGGTTCACCAGAACCTGGGTGATGCGCTTATCATCCCCGACACAGAGCAGGGTGGTATCAACCTGCGTCTCCACCTGGAAACGCAAGCCAGACTGCTCCGCACGGTACTTGAAAATCTTGTTCAACTCATGGATCACTGCCAAAAGGTCAAACTCAACACGGTCAACAGCAAACTTCCCCGCCTCAATCTTGGAGGTATCCAAAATATCATTAATCAGATAGAGCAGGCTTTTTCCAGAGACCGCCATCGACTCCAACAGCTCTCTCTGCTCATGGTTGAGCGGGGTCTCTACCATCAGATCACTGTTACCAATGATCGAGGTCAACGGTGTTCTCAGCTCATGACTCATAGAGGCCAGAAACTCATCCTTGGCTTGGGTTGCTCTCTCTGCTGTATCGACCGCCTGTTTGAGCACCTCATTGTTTTGCAATGCGGCATTGAGCGCCTCTGTCGCTTGATGGCGCTGCTCTAACTCCCTTTTCTGACAATAGAGGGTGTGAAACAACCGCACCTTGTTAATCAAGATCTCATCATCAATCGGTTTGGTGAGGTAGTCATAAGCCCCGACCGCATAACCATGTTTAATAAATTCACTGGTATTCTGGGTGGCAGAGATAAACAGGACCGGCACCTCCTCGCCTCCGGCGGATTGTCGAATAATGCTGGCCAACTCAAAGCCATTCATCTCTGGCATCTGCACATCCAGCAAGATCAGAGAGACTCGATGCTTCATCAGGTACTGCAGCGCCTCATTACCTGAACGGGCTGTTACTACAGAAAATCCAGCCTGAGAGAGCGCCCCCTCAAAGGCGTACAGGTTCTCCGGCTTATCATCCACCACCAAAATGGGAAGGGATGCAACAGCATCGTTGAGTGGGTCTATCATGCGATCTTCATCCAAAATTAGTGCGTAATGGGCTCTTCTATAGGTAGCAGCAGGGTCACCTCTGCCCCCTCCCCCTGCCCCTTACTGGTGACATCAACCGACCCTTTCAGGTTGGCCGCAAAATTGCCTACGGTATGTAGCCCAATACCGCTGTTGCTTGTTCGTGTAGTAAAGCCAAAGACAAAAAGTTTGGGTTGTACAGCCTCATCAAACCCTTCTCCATTATCTTTGATATGGACACTGAACTGTCCACTCTGCATCGAGAGTTGAATATCAATCTCCCCCACCGGGGTGTCTTCAGAGGCCAAAATGGAGTCGATACTGTTGTGCAGCAGATGCACCAGACTCTGTAGCAGGGGATTTTTAGGGTAGCTGAGCTGCGGAATATCTGATGCGATCTGATAACGGACATCAATATCTTGCTGCTCCAACTGCAGTTCCATAATCAGTAGCAGGTCTTCAACCAAATCCTTCGCAGAGTAGGGGGTATGCACAAGCTTGATCAAACACCTACGTTGCTGAACACGAATGGTCTTTACAATGTTACGAATAGAGGACTGAATGTTCTCAGAGGGCACCACACAGGGGTCCAATATCAACTCCTGAATCAACCCCGGCAGTCGCCCTGCACTCTGCAGCAACAGCTGTTGCAGCTCTGCAAATCGTACTTTATCCCCTTCAGACTCAGTCTTTTCCATCTCATCAATCACTTTCTGGAAACCTTGCTGCATGGTTACCAAGTGCTCGGTAGAGAGCATCAATTGAGTAAAGGCTCCATCTAACCCCTGCACACTGTTACCCACATTGTGGATCACATGTGTAGCCATCTCTGCCTCACCCGCCTGAAATGCCGCAAACTGCTCACGCGCTTCAGCCTTTCTTCTGGCGATCCTCTCCTCTTGCAGCCGTTGATTGGTCAGCTCAAGCGCCTTACGCTGCAGGTGCATGGTATGAAAAAGTCGTACTTTATTGATCAGCAGGCGATTATCGATCGGTTTCGTCAAGTAATCATGTGCCCCTACCGAATAGCCATAATCGATAAAGTCATCAGAACGATACACTGCGGTAATAAACAGAATCGGCACCTCTTGGTGACGCGCATTCTGCCGGATCTCCTGCACCGTCTCGAAACCATTCATCTCCGGCATCTGCACATCAATCAAAATCAAAGAGACATCATGCTTTAACAGGTAACGGAGTGCCTCCAGTCCAGAGTGCGCCGTCACCACCTCAAACTGGTCACGCTCCAGTACTTTTCGAATAGAGTAGAGGTTCTCCTCCTTATCATCCACCACCAGAATCGGCTCATGACTCACCTGCTCAACCAATGGTTTGTTAGAGTGGTTCGATAAAGGGGCGGGACTCCCTCCTCTCTTCTCCCCCCCTGCGGCGCTAACGCCCATTGTCTGCAAATCCATCATAATTTTTTAAACACCTTGTACTTGTCGTGCAGCCTCTCAAAATAGCGCCCTGCACCATGAAAACGTAAACACTCTTTGGTTCCCAGCGTCAGATACCCTCGCCCCACCAAGCTGTCATGAAACAGCTGTAGTACGCGATTGGTCAACTCATCATCAAAATAGATTAACACGTTGCGACAGAGTATCAGATGAAACTCATTAAACACCCCGTCCGTCGCCAAATTATGGGTGGAGAAGACCATATTCTCCTTTAGTTTGGGGTCCAGATAGGCCTGCAGCGGGGTTGCACTGTAATATTTGGAAAATGCATTCTTGCCACCCGCAGTGATGTAGTTACGGGTGTAGTCAGCCATCCGCTCCAGTGGAAAGGCACCTTGCGCTGCCTGCCGTACTACGTTGGGGTTAAAATCTGTCGCATAGATCAGGCTACGCTCCAGCAACCCCTCCTCTTTCAGCAGTATCGCCAGAGACCATGGCTCCGCCCCCGTTGACATCCCCGCAGACCAAATTCGAATATGCGGATAGGTGGCCAACACCGGCACCACCTTCTCTCTAAGGTAACGGTAGACCCACGGGTCTCTAAACATTGCGGTGACATTGATGGAGAGGTTCTTCAACAACTCATTAAACACCTCAACATCAGAGGTCACCCGCATCAAGAAAGCATCAAACTCTCTCTCTTTCAACTGGGTCATGGCCGCCTCAACCCGTCGCCCCATAGAGGAGCGGCTGTAGTGGCGAAAGTCTTGACCGTACTGCTCATAGACCTGGTCTGCCAAGGTATCGAGCTGTTGTGGAGAGGGGATCGACATAGAGGGCAAACGCTACTTTTCTTGACTCATGGTAGAGAGCCAGACCCGAATCAGTGAGAAGAGCTGATCATAGTCAATCGGTTTGGTCATGTAATCGGAGGCTCCAGCTGCGATACAGAGATCCCGATCCTCTCTCAGTGCCTTGGCTGTCAACGCAATAACCGGCAGTTTTTCAAACTGCTGCTGCTCACGAATCTTGCGGGTCGCCTCATAACCATCCATCACTGGCATCATAATATCCATCAATACCAGCTCTACCTCATGCTGATGCTGGTCCAACATATCCAACGCCTCTTGCCCATCCGCAGCGGTAAGAATCTTCAACCCCCTCTTCTCTAGAATGGAGCTGAGCGCAAAGGTGTTACGGATATCATCATCCACCAAGAGAATGGTGCGATCATGGAACTGATCATCCACGTGGCTCACTTCAGAGAGTAGCTGCTGTTTATCTTCACTGAGGTCAGCACGTACCCGGTGCAGGAAGATCGTGGTCTCCTCCAGCAGGCGCGCGGGCGACTCTGCTGTTTTCAACACAATACTCTCGGCATAGGCGCGTAGCTTCTTCTCCTCTTCCAGCGAGAGGTCCTTACCGGTATAGACAATCACCGGAACACGCTCAATGGAGGTATCCTCCGAAACCGCCTGTAGCACCTCATATCCACTCATATCCGGTAGACGAAGATCAAGGATAAAGGCATCAAAGCGGTTGCTGCGTAGCACCTCTAACGCCTCTGCACCCGAGCCGACCCCCTCGCACTGGATATCTTTGCCACAGCTCAAGAGTTTGATAATGGACTCTCGCTCAATCTGGTTATCCTCTACCACCAGCAGATGCTTCATTTTTCCAGAGAGATGGCCCTCAATTTGGGTGAAGGCATCCTCTAGCTGCTCTGGGTCCACCGGTTTAGTCAAGTACTGAGCCGCTCCCAAGCGGTACCCAAACTGGGCCTCCTCAATCACCGACATGATATGTACCGGAATATGGCTGGTCCCTGGGTTCTTCTTCAGGTGACGAATCACCCCCCAGCCATCCATAATCGGCAGCTGAATATCCAGCAAAATGGCGGTTGGCAGATAGTGTTCAGCCAAACGCACCCCCTCTGTTCCGGTAGCAGCATGGACCACCTTAAACTCATGTTTCCGCCCTAGATCAATCAGGGTATGGGCAAAACGGGGGTCATCCTCAACCACCAATAGAATACGCTCATCCTTCGGAGAGGTGACCATCTGGTCATCACGTACACTCTCACCCATCGACGAAGCGCTGACATCCAAGGTAGTGCTAGGTCCCGCAACCTCCTGCTCCAGCTCATAGGAGGTCTCCGCAACCGCATTCATGGCAGCACTGGGAGAGAGAGGGATGACGATACTGAAGATGGAGCCATGCTCCTCAGCCCCCACGCTAGACTGAAGCGCCAGTGCCCCCTCCAGCATATCTGCAATCTGGGAGGAGATCGACAACCCCAGCCCCGTTCCTCCATAGTTGCGACTGGTAGAGCCATCCGCCTGTTGGAAGGCCTCGAACACCAGTTGACGCTTCTCTTCAGGGATTCCCAAACCACTGTCGACTACACTGAAGACCAGATAATCCTGTGGACGACTGCGCAGCACCTCTCGCAGATTACTGAAGGCGACCAAGTGTCTAATTAAGTTCTCATTAACAGCCTCTACCTTGACACTAATCCCCCCCTGTGCGGTGAACTTCATCGCGTTGGAGAGGAAGTTACGCAACACCTGCTGCACCCGATCTCGATCACTACGGAAGGTTGCAGGCAAATTGGGGTCTACCTCAACCTCAAACCCCAGCTCTTTCTCTATCGCTTGTGGACGGAACAGGGCCTTGAAGCTGTTGGCAAACTCCTGAATATTGATGGTGGAGAAGTGAACCGCCATCTTACCCGCCTCAATCTTGGAGAGATCCAACACCTCATTGATCAACCCCAGCAGATCAGAGCCAGCATCATGAATGACCTGTGCATTGAGACGCTGCTCCTCATCATCCTCAACCCCTCCTCCTGCCAACATTTTCGACAGCAGTAGAATGGAGTTGAGTGGTGTGCGCAGCTCATGACTCATATTGGCGAGGAATTCGGACTTGTATTTGCTCGACTGGGAGAGCTGCTCTGCACGTTCGTTCAACTCCTCTTGTGCCGCCACCAGACGACGATTGCGCTCCTCTACATCACGCTGCGTACGCTCCAACGCCTGAGTCTGCTCTTCCAACTGCTCATTGGTCTCTTGCAGCTCCTCTTGCTGGGTCTGCAACTCTTCGGCAAAGCTCTGTGACTCTTTCAGCGCCTTATCCAGCTCTGCCCGTGCAATCGCTGACTGGAAGGCGATACCCAAACCATCGGCCACCCGATTCAATACTTCACGCTGATCATCATTGAGTGCATCAACTGACCCCAGCTCAATCACTCCACGCACCTCACCCTCAAAGCTGAAGGGGTAGACAATCACATTTTGTGGTGTCGACTCACCCAGCCCTGAGCTCACCTTGATATAGTCATCAGGCACCTGCTGTACCACAATCGGTTGATTTTCCAGTGCCGCCTGTCCCACCAGTGACTCGCCAAACTTAAACACGTTAGAGAGGTTCTTACGTTCGGTATAGGCATAAGAGCCCAGCAGGTGGAGCCGTTTTTCTCCCTCTTTACCCTTCTCCTCTTCACTGCGAACAATATAGAGTGCACCGACCTGCATCCCTAGGTATTCACACAGCGCGGTGATCGCATGCGCGGCCAGCTCTTCAAAGCGCTGCTCACCACTGGTCGCGCTTCCAACACTAACCACACCTTGCTGGACCCAGTTCTGGCTCTGATTTTCTGTCAGGGTAACCCCCAAACTTTCGATCATCTGGTTCATCACCGGAGCGAGCTGATCCTCATCACTCTTTTTGCTCACCCGAACCGAGAAGTCATTATCCACCACCGCATTGGCAACGTTGCTCACCTCACGCAGAGAGAGCAACATCTGTCGCATGGCGTTACCCAGTACATCCTGGTCGGAGCGGGGGGTAATCTCAGCACGGTAGTCTCCACGCGCCACCGTAGCCGCAACCTCACTCGCTTCGGTCATCCCCTCACTCATGCGGTTCAGGGAGTCGACCAACGGGTCATTGGTTGAACGGGGTTCAAGCCGATCCCCGTAGGCACCCGTCGCCAGTGTTGAAGCCAGCTCAACAATTTGGGCAGAAGAGCGGTTGATCTGACGCATCGACTCTTCGATTACCGAAAGCTCATCCTGAGTCTCTTCCTCCTCCTCTTCACCCAGCACGACACCGATAGCAATCTGCTGAGCCCGTTCGGCAATCATCTGAGTTCGGGTATAGAGTATACGAACGATAAAGAAGGCGACCGCCACTGCAAAGATCAGTGCTACTAAAGCGATGATAAAGGTGGTGTTGCGAGAGGTTATAAAGGCCGATTCGGCATCCAGCAGAGTACTGCTCATCTCACTATCTGCCTTTTTCACCAGCTGCTTAAGGGTCGCTTCAGCGGCATCAAACTGGATGCGCCCCTGCTCGGTAGAGAGCGTCAGAGCCTGAGCATTGGAGTTAAGGCGGGAGATATCACGCACCTCTTGGTGAATGCTACGGTAGTTGCGGTAGGCTTGATTGAATAGCTCGTAGGCATTGCGCTCAACCTCTATGTTCTTGATCTGTGCCTCATTCAACCCCTCCTCCTCCTCTTCGGCGGCAACCAACCGTTCCAGATCATTCAGGCGATTTTCAAGGTCACCTCTTTTATCGGCAAGGGTGCGGGCATACGTAACCGTTCAGACCCCAGTTCATTAGGGTAATCAATTTAACGAAATAGTGGACAAAAGATAAGCATTGTGAGAGAGTAGCAATCATAGCTACGCAACAACTCCCACAAGCATGCATCTTAAAGACC
>Ga0209141_1000175_pt1 | contig 55987 bp, 21 predicted proteins | sample SaaInlLV_10m_DNA_2_FD_184676 | JGI IMG/M metagenome (GOLD analysis project Ga0209141, IMG submission 184676) | Marine microbial communities from expanding oxygen minimum zones in the Saanich Inlet - Saanich Inlet SI074_LV_150m_DNA (SPAdes) (version 2) | ecosystem: Environmental > Aquatic >... | reverse complement strand
GTAAGTTCTGGATATATATCACCTAGAGGAAACGCAGTGAGCGCAATCAGCACACCCAAAAAAGGCAAATGCATAACCGATGTAATAATAAAACCACATATAAGACTATAAAGAATATATTTTAAAATTAAGTTGTCTGGTATTTTCTCTATAATGAAATTCAAAGTCCCTCCATTGGCTTGGTAATTCAATTTTATGTACCCTCTAACAAGCGTATCTACTGTTCCATAACTCCATCGTAGTTCTTAAAAATGTGATCCCGAACTAACAACTAATCATGCGCTCTTTTATACCAGAGCAGATCGCCGTCTTTTTTGGTCGCATATATGATCACTTTATTATTTGCAAATACTTTTGTAAACCCCTGCCAGCCTTTACCAATAACTCTGCCGGAACCCTTTACCCAGGTACCTTTTCCACCGCCGGTACGTTTGTACTTATGAAGGTCTCCGTTTGGTGTAATACCATAGATAACGTTATCACCACCATAGAAGACATGTTTAAATACATCCCATCCAGTTCCAATAGTATTCCCTGAACCTGTTGCCCATTTCCCAACACCAAGCGTCTTGAACCAGAAAAGGGTTCCGTCTGGTTTAATGGCATATATTGTATTCGCAGGACCAGCGAATACTTTCGTATACCCCTGCCACTGCGAACCTGGCGCACCACAAGAAGATTGAAAAGAACGTTCACACCTTATCTTATACCGCCGATATCCGGGGAACCCATGTTATTAAGAATGGTGACAAGTATTGGATACTTACCGAGCCACCACCGGACGCAGCATTCTCCTATGATAAAGATGAAAACATGGACTTGGATCTCTCCATTGTTTCAATAGGAGCAGGAGAGGGTGGACAGGGAAAAGAGGGGGCGATGTCTGGAAGTGAAGACCTTCCATTGACGGGTAGAGCTTCGTATGTCGTTTTGGCCAGAGAACTCTGCTACCGTGTAAACGAAATGGCATTTAATACGAATGCAACAACTGAACAGTATATAGGAGCTATGTCAAAGGCCTTTGATATCATACAGGGTGTAGCTGTTATAGAAGCGGCCAACATTCAGCATTCTGCTCAAGTCCATATAAATACCGGAGTCACATCTTCACTGAGCCTGACGGAATCTCAATTAGATACCGATAAAGAATCCATGTCTGACACAAGATCAAATAATGGGACTAACACAACAGGGCAAACGATAGCGCCTGATACAGTAAATTCAGCAACGTCTAAATCCACAACGTCTAGTGATGGGGCTCCCACTTATTAACAGGATTCAATAAAAGAATATTGGGTCACACAAACAAAAGAGGACAGAAGTTTGTTAAAAACAGACATGTCTCTCCATCCTCCTTAAAATCAACTAATCCCTTGTCACTCTGTAGTGTTTTTTGTCGCCATTGAAGGCTATATGGAGGAATTTAAATGAAGAGATGTCTGTACAGTTTCATCTTGGCAGTGGGGTGTTCAAGCGAGCCTAAAATGATAGGGATGCCAAATCACGCATCCGTGTTTTGTATAGAAAAGGGGGGAGACCTTGAGATAAGATCAGGCAAGGACGGTGGCGAGGTTGGTTACTGTGTATTTGAGGACGGTAGTGAATGTGAAGAGTGGGCACTCTTTCGTGGTGAATGCAGGCCGGGTGACAGCCTTCAGGCGAGTAAATAAAACTTAGGGTCTCAGAAGAACAGGATCGAACTATAGTAAAATACTGTAAAAAAACACTCTGCAAAAAGGGTTGACAGCTATCCGCCTTTCTCTTCCCCAGCTTCCTCAATGTATTCCAACCCTTCAAAAAAATCAGGTACGGTTTTCATGATTTGCAGTATTGCAAAAAGGATAACACCATGGTGAGCGCCAATTCTGAAACCTTCAACTTCTCTTAATTCACACACTGTTTCGTGAATCCCTGAATAAAGAAAAAGTATACCTACTGCAATATTTATGTACGGGTTTTTGACAATACGCTTTAATGTTTTCATTGATCTATTTGCCATTTTACCACTCCTGTTAGTGCGATTTTGAAAATATCTTGTTTATAATCACTATTATCTATAATCTTACTTTCTTTGGAATTTCGCAGATCAGTCAGTAGGTTTATATCAATGTAAACGAAACCTAGCAAATAGTCATAGGAATGTCAATCAAATCGTACTTATAAATATTTGAGAGGTATGCTCCAATATATTAGTACCAATGGATTGAAAGAGGCAAGTAGGCGGCCAGGATGTCAAAGAGTCGGTATCCATGCTTTAACAAAGGTGGAAACATTATATAATGCAGAATTAAACCCTGAACTTATGATGAAAATAACATAACTCGTAATTAACAGACGTTGGAAATAAGTCTTAGTATGATAGCGGCTTATGAGCAGTAAATTTTCTCTAAAAATGGTGGGGCATTATCATGGTTCCGTCTCTCCACGCCTATATTTCTGTGACATAAAATAAAGACTTGTGGTAATGATTTAGTATGAGTGGTGGAGAAAAAATCGGAAGAGCAATAATTTTCCCCACTTGGCTAGAAGGCATTGGACTCGAAACAGTGATCTCTTGCTTGTCGAGCAGGGAAAAGAAGAAGTAGAGTTTTTAGGTTTAGTTGTAAGTGTTATGGTTTGTTTAGGTTTAAGGTCAAAATGGGGAGTTTTATTTAGTACCTGTTTTGAAATGAAATACTTAGTTTATGTGGTTGTTGATATATCATCTTTTGACGACTGTATTTTTGAGAGGGACACCTGTTAGTCACAAGTTATATAATAAAATAAGGAATCTATACCAAGGTGGTTTTTTTACAACCATCTCGGTACGATTCCTTATTAAGACATGTTGGTATTCTCAACTTATTGTTATTCTGGTGAGAAAGCCCAGGTGGCTATTGAATGTATACTAATAACCCCACTCTTTGGTATCTTTATACAATAAACCAGAGCAGGTTTAAATTATTTTTCTGTGGTGTTGCTGTTTTTACTTTCAGTATTGGTTTTGGAAGCTTTCTCTTTTCCCTCTTCGTATAGTTCAGAAAAGTAGCTCTTCATCTTTTTCGCGTTAAAAGTTAGGAAGGTTCCACCTGATTCAAAATGCATGACAAATACTTTACCAATAGCATATGTAATTGCACCTGCAGTTGCTGGAAGAGTGAGTACACTCGCTATATTACCTATGCCAGGCAAAACTTTTATCATACTAGCGGCAACTGCACTTGCCAATGGAATAGTACCAATGCCACCCATGAGTGACGCTAAAGAGGTTTTTACAATATCCTTTGGGAAAGTAACATCATATTCTTTTGAAATTTGGTATAACATTTTCATCTGAAGGCCAGCGATAGCCGCCAAATCAAATACAGGAATAGGAACAACTCCAGCTCCCATCGCATAATACATGTTACGTCTTATAATTTTGCCTGCTTCTTCTTCTGCACATATTGCAGAACTGGCTTCACATTCTTCTTCTGTCGCTACTGTCATATTACACTCCTTAAAAAACATAGATTCGAAAATAGAATATGCCAACCCGTATTATATAAAAAAACAAATGAACGTCAACAGTAAATAAGAATTGCCTGATATAATAACGCTCAATAAGATTATTATTTATCTATCTTTTTTTCCCTCTTCAAATTTTGTCATAAAGTATTCTTTGACTTTCTTAGGGTCAAAATCAAGGAATGTTCCGCCTGATTCAAAATGTTGTATAAATACTTGACCTACAGCATAAGTAATAGATCCGCTCAATGCACTCATGGCAGTTATTCCAATAAATGTACCTATCCCGGGAACTAGTTTGGTCATGCTAATAAGAAATTTTCCTCCAATCAAACCGGAATTGGTACCTCCTATAAGCGATGTTACCAGGATTTTTACATGATTTTCAGAACACGCTATCCCATAATGGTCAGACAGCTTTTTTAGCATTCTCACCTGTGTTATCAAAATCGCTACTGCGTCTATCAATGGGATCGGGACTAAACCGAGGCCTAATGACCATTGAACATGATATGCAACTATTTCGTTGGCTTGAAGCAGTCTGTTGTCTTCATCCTCTTTTCTTTCATTAATCAGATCTTGCTCATTTTCATTTCCTCTTTGTTTCTCTTCTTTTTCACTGGTAACTGTAGACTTTTCATCATCTTGTACCGATTCATACATTCGCCTTCTTGATCGTTTAACTTTGATCTTTGTTTTTTTCTTTGCATTACTGTCGTTGGTTATGTCTTTTTTATCCACAATTTTCTCCATTTTGTTTATAAATCTTGTCTAGTCCAAGAATATGCTTCACATACATATCATAATCTTCCTTAGCTGAACTTTTCCTGTGAGAAGCGAAAATCGTTTCTCTCCTCTGCAGCGCCTTTGAAAATTCAGTGCTCGTTCGGATTGGAAATGGAATAAAATATTTTGAATATCTATCCTCTAATTCAAGCAAGGCTATCTCTGAAGCTTTTTCCCTTCTATCGTATTTTGAAAAAAGGATCCTTACTTTAGGTTCATTCATATTAAAAGTAGAGCAGATGGAATGAATCTCATTTATTGTTATATCAAGTCCCCTGAATGAAAAAGCGTCACTAAACATAGGTACTACAATAGTATCAGCAGCACACACAGAAGAAATCACCGCCGTGCCAAGAGATGGAGGATTGTCTATAATAATCATTTCAAACCCATTGGCTTTAAGCACATTACATACATTTTTCACGGCATTTTTCTGATGACTGGGATTTATTAAACTTGCATCAAGGAGTCCATTTTCCAAAGAAGATGGAATGATGTACAAATCTTCATCGATCTTTTTTATTGTACCCATGACCATTTCATCAGGTTTCTGCCAGATGTCGTAAAAAATAGGATCATCCGCTTCGGGAGTCTTGTCAAATGCCAGAGTTGTAGATCCCTGTGGGTCCATGTCGATGATGCAGGTTTTAAAACCATATTGTTTTGCTCTGGTAGCGGTGTTTATGGATGTGGTCGTCTTGCCAATTCCGCCTCGCATGTTAATAATCGCTAATACATGGCAGGAATAATCAAAACCCTTTTTCTTCAAAAAGTTTTTTACAACAATGGGAGGGATGATAGTTTTGCCTCCACGAATGGACAGAATTTCACTTTGATTGAAATTTTCCTTAATTTCATTTTCTGTTGTCCCACAAAGATCTGCTAATTCTTCGCAAGTTAGAACATATTTATACTGAAGGCTCTGTTCCGTGTTATTCATATAAACCTTTCTTGCTTATATAAACGTAGTCCCTGATAAACTACTGAAAAATCCGACTCTTCATCATTAACTGATAGTTTAAGGTAATTTCCAAAATAGTATTTGAAAGTTATCACTTGTATGTCATTAATTGTAAGGTTATATCTAACGTTTAACCTTTTGCAAGTATTAATTCTGATTTATCTCTACATTTCTGGAGACAGGTTCTATCAAGCCTCTCTATTAAGAAAATAGCAATTTGCAATACTATGAATCTGTTCAGTATAGGTTACTGTATGAAACCTTGTATTACTCATACTTTATGTGTATGAATTGCAGATATTTTGTGGTTTGCTGCTACGTGGCAACAATAGCCTGGATCAATAATTATCTTTTTTATATACCAGAGGCTTTTATAGACACTGGCAGTTTCATCTACCCAATGAATGTCAAGAAGCGGGATTGATAAACCCCTTCCTTCTCCTTTTATTACACTCTCTTTTACCGTCCATAGTTCGTAAAAATATTCTAATTGATCCGATACTTCCTGCATCGTATTCCATTCTTCAGTGGTCATGTAACTCCTGAACTCTGCAAAATTCAGGGGTTTCATTCTCTCAATGTCTATTCCAACTCTTCCCTCTTTGTTGACTGCACACATAACGTATCCTCCGGAATGTGAAATATTGAAATCTATGGAATCATCAAGGAACGGTCTATTGTATGGTGAATATGATAGATTATTTAAACAGTCAGAAGGATATCCGTATTGCTTCAGGGCTTCTAACAACAGAATCTTCCCCAATAGGCTTGAATGTCTGTCCTGCCATCTTTTAAAACGCATTACCTGTGTTTGAATCCCCTGCGGTAATTTTTGAAAATAGGTATCCCATGTATCAGTAGTTAGTGGAGCATCAAAATGGGTATAGAATACATCAATCACCGACAATCTCTAGAGAATTTTGTAGGGTATATGAAAAGATTCTGCCAATTTCTGAGGAATGCTGATAGATAAAAAAGTGCCCTCCTGGAAACTGTCGTACAGAGATTATTTTTGATGTCTCATCCTGCCATTTCATAGCCTCTTCGTATGTTGTATCTTCATTTGTCCCTATCATGACCGTAATGGGAATATCAAATGGTATATCTTTTTTGTACATATATGTTGTAATTGCCTTGAAATCAGCTCTTAGCACTGGCTCAAAAAACTCCATGATACCCTCATCATTGAGGATTTCCTGGGGTGATCCCTCATACTCATGCAGCTTTTTTATAAATTCCTTTTTCGGGAGAGCGTGAATGTGTTTATCTTTGTCCTGTACGGAAGGTCCTCCTCTTCCGCTAAAGAAAAGATGTAGCGGTTGTGGCAAATCCTCATTCAGGATGCGTTTCACCAGGAGAAATCCCAGTAACGTTCCCAGGCTGTGGCCGTAAATGGCGTAGGGTACATTGAGGTGCGTTTTTATTTGATGGAAGATGTCATCGGTCATGTTGTAAATGTCTGACAGCAGGGGTTCTGAAATTCTCTTCCCTCTTCCCGGAAGCTCCACGGGCATGATATTGATAAAATCAGCAATTTGTGTTGCAATATCTCTGTAAGAATAAATAGATGCTCCGGAAAAAGGAAGGCAAATCAGATTTATTCTCTGTCTTTGAGACGGTTGTTCCCCTGAGGCAAATTGCGACTCTTTTGATCTATAATTGCTGTTGTATACTGTAGTCATAGATAAGTGCTTATATGCTATATATAAACGTTTAAATTCAATTAATAAGGTGATTTTTTACTCGTCTGTTTTCTCTGTTCTATTACGCCAGAGGATTAAGTTTATTCACATTTCAATTACCCTGGGAAGTGTCCTTCTGCATTTCGTCCATCTTTTTCCGCAAACTAAGTGGACGCATATCAGTCCAGACTTCCTTGATGTGAGCCAGGCATTCATCTTTTGTGCCACTCTTTCCTTCATCTCGCCAGCCTAAAGCGTTTTCCCTGTCGGCAGGCCAGATAGAGTATTGTTCTTCATGGTTCAGGACTACATTGTAGATTGTTTTATCATCCTCATCGTCAAACATTTTTTCTCCTATAATATATTTTCCATGCTATCGAAATAAAATCATGTAAACTCCACCTTTGCATAGTTTGGGAAAGGCAATGATTTTGTCAAGTCGTTTTCCAGAATCACAAGTTCCTCTTCCTTTTTGTATTCTTTAAAATGTGCAAACTTATACGTCATATACATCATGCGGTTTCTATCATTTTCGACAAATTCCGCCATGAGTCGCACCCCTTTATCCCTGGCTTCATTCCTAATATAACTAATCATTATATTACCGACACCCCTCGACATTACACGGCATGACATCAATAATAGCTTTATGGTCCAGATATTTCCATTCAACTCTATAAGTGACAGGCCAATCGTTCCGTATGTCCCATATTTATCCTCCAGGCTAGACACCAGCAGTTTATGTTTTTCCGATTGGCAAAAGCCTTTCAACTCATCATACGAATAGGTATAACCGGTAGTGTTCAATTGGTTCGTGCGTACCGTTAATTCCTCTGCTCGCTGCAGATCCAGCTCAGTAGCCGGTAAAATGGTAAAGTTCATATGTAAAGAGGCAAGGAATTCCTCTTTGGTTCCGGTAAAACTCTCCTCTACCCTGTTTCGTTTTATATCTGTCAGATACAGGTGTCTCCTCTTACTTGAATCATCCGTAATAAAACGAGGATTCATCTCCGGCATTTCTAATAATTCATGTATATAGTCTGAATCAATACAGAGTACTTCTGGCAATGAAAAGCTTACTTCATCCCGCTCAAATGGCTGATCATCTATAAATGCTATAGCATCTGTGCCGATATTGAGTAATGTTGTAATCTTCTTAATTGAAGAAGACTTAGAGTCAAAGTTAATCATCGGGTATAAAAAATAATCTGAGAGTCCATATGATTTTAACTTTTCCGTTGCACTTGATTCCTCATTCTTACTGGCAATCGATTGCAAAATCCCTCGATCATCCAACTCCTTTATTGTATCGACAACGCCACTCTTTAATAAACATGGATCATGCTCCATTAGCACTCCATCCCACAAAGTGTCATCCAGATCCCATACCACACATTTAATCTTTCTCTCTTCTTCACTACTCATATGTAACATTCTCTATCACTCATAGCGTTTATTTATACAACTTGTTCACTGGATGCTCAGACAAAGATAATTTGATTTAGCAGAAGCCCGAGTGAACTATTTTTTTCTCTTCTCCAGCCTGAAATTCATATAGCCTGACTTTGCTATAATTATCTGCTGCATTTGATTACTTCCTTCTATGATTTCCATAATTTTTGCGTCTCGTAGATATCTCTGAACTGAATATTCACTGCCACAACCGTGGGCACCATGGATTTGTACTGCATCATTTGCTATTTTATTCACCATACGGGAAGCAAAATATTTCATTATGGATGTTTCCATAATCATGCCGGGGTCCCCGGTTTCTTTGAGATAAGCAGCATGATAACACAGCAACCTGGTAGCTTTGATATTGGTAATCATATCCGCTATCATTTCCTGTATCAGCTGATGCCCCCTGAGATTAGTACCAAACTGTTTCCTTTCACTTGTATAAGAAAGTGATGCCTGAAGGCACGCCTCGGCAAGTCCAAGGCACCCCCACCCCACACAGTATCTGCCATGATCAAGGGCGACATTGGTAACATGAGAAAACCCGAAACCGGGTCTTCCCACAAGGTTTTCCTCCGGGACCCTGCACCCCTCTATCTGCACTTCTGCCAGCATGGCAGATCTGAAACCCAGCAAGCCGGTAATAGGAGTAGTTGAGAAACCCGGGGTATCTCGTTCGATAAGAAAGGTCGTAGGTTTTCCGTCACACTGAGCAAGTATCAGAAATAGATCCGCAACCTGTCCGTATGATATCCATTTTTTCCTACCATTTAATATGTAGGAATTGCCGGATAGTTCAGCAGTTGTTTCAACGCTTTTAGCATCGCTGCCTATATCAGGCTCTGTTACACCAAAGGCCGCAACCTTTTCTGCCGTAGCTAATCCAGGCAACCAATGTTCCTTCTGAGCACGGGTTCCCCACTTGAGAATTGCCTGGCTCACCATGCCATTAATCGTAAGCAAACTTAAGAGTGAAGCGCTTCCACGCCCTATCTCTTCACATAAAAGTCCGGCCGTAACCATATCCATACCTTTACCACCGTATTCTTCCGGTATGAAAGCGCCAAGAAATCCCTGTTCACCAAGCCTCTTAATGAGTTCAACAGGCGTATGCTCATCCCGATCATTTTGGTCCGCAACCGGAGCAATATATTCATCTACAAAATCACTGAATCTCTTCCGTGATTTAATCTGTTCAGGTGTTAATCCCAAATCCATTTTTAGTTTTCTCCTGACTATTTTGTTTCACTATTTAAATCCTTTTGTCCAATAAAGTCCGTAATGGCGTTTATACTTTTGAAGTTTTCATAATCAAGATCATCATTAGCTACCTTTAATTGAAACTCTTTTTCTATGTGGAGCACCAACTGCATGGCAAAGAGTGAATTAACCAGACCTGATGCAAAGAGGTCTTCATCATCCGGAATATCTACATTCTGTATAAACTGGCAAATGAAGGCCTTAATCCTTTCCTTAATTTCATCATTAGTCATAAACAAAGTACCTTTCAAGCATATAAATATATTTGGTAGCCGTACGCTTCCTACCCGACTAGGTCATTCTGGCGAGTAGTCTGAGTTTCTTTTCATTTGATGGGTGTAAGAAGATTTCCAGTAAATTATGCGACCTAAATGATACTCTACATTAATGACTCATTTTAGGTTCTATAAATATACTAATCATAATTATAAAACCCCTTCCCGCTCTTCCTGCCATGAAGGCCGGCATCTACCATCTTTTTAAGTAGTGGACAAGGCCGGTACTTACTATCGCTAAAACTTTCGTATAACATTTCTATTGAATAGAGAATTGTATCCAGACCGATCAGATCAGCCGTCTCAAGTGGACCCATTTTGTGACCAAAGCATGATTTAAATATATTATCGACATCCTTTGCATCGGCAACCTGCTCATGTACTAAAAATATCGCTTCATTAATGGTAAGCATTAATACGCGATTCGAGACAAATCCGGGAGAGTCTTTAACGATAATACACTCTTTATCCATCCCGGCCAGGAATTTTTTTGCTTCATCAATGGTCTCTTGCGAAGTATGATGACCCGGAATTAGCTCAACCATTTTCTTCATGGGCACGGGATTCATAAGGTGCATACCGATGACCTTTTCCGGACGACTTGTTGCCGACCCTATGCGGGTAATAGGGATAGCTGACGTATTGGCCGCGAATATACAATGATCCGGGCATACATTATCAAGCATTGCATATACCTCCTCTTTAATATCCCATTTTTCCGTTACATTCTCTACGACAAAGTAAGCATCCTTCAGTAATTCATACGTGGTGGTAAATGTAATACGGCCAAGGATTTCTTCCGGATCGTCTCTTTTTTCCTTATTTCCGAAAAAACCCTGGAAACGAATGTTATTTGTTATTTCATTCTTTGACCGTTCTAAAATAGCATCAGATACGTCTATTAAGATAACATGGTAAGCTGAATGAGCAAGGTTCTGTGCCAACCCTGTACCCATAACTCCTGCTCCGATTACGCCGACAAGTCTGTTTTCCATTCTATCTCCAAATAAATTCTTTTTGTACAATTATTCAAGTATTTTTTACCGGTAACTTGTCAAATACCTCATTTGCCATCAGAATACAATATATTAAATAAAATGAATTACTGAAAGCTAAAACCTTGCCTCCAAACTGCTAATATTGAATGCTCGCATCCATGACCTTCTTTACGATATCTGCCAGAACCTGAACATGGGGGCGCACCATCATATTCCGATGGTTGCCAGTGACCTCATGGACTTCGATTCCCCCTGTTGCAAATTTTGCCCAGATTGAGACATGATCTTTATCTCCTTCCGGCAAGCTATATTTTTCAGGAAGTTTTTCACTTGCCCTGAAGAAATGTATTTTACCACAGTATGGTTTCATGGAGAAGTCATAATATGCTTTGTTGTTAGCCTTTATTACCCGTAAAAAACGTCTCGCCTGGTCAAGTCCGAAATCAGGAGAAAATAAAGCCTTTTTCTCCGCCTCTTTGATGACATAGAGCAGTTGCTCATCCGGTCCCAATTGTCTGAGATGATCTACGGACAGGGACATCACCTCCCCCATTAAAAAAACCAGCAACTCGGCATCGTCCCACTCCATCTGGTTTTCATGTATACCTGGAGCGCTACTGTCTATGAGAGCCAGTAGGGAAACCTCTTCCGACTGGTTCTTAAGTTGTCTGGCCATCTCAAATGCCACCACACCACCAAACGACCAACCTGCCAAGTTGTACGGACCTCCAGGCCTGACTGTTCGAATAGCACGGAGATAAGTTTCGGCCATCTCTTCAACTCGCATGAGCGGTTCATCCCCATCATCTGTTCCCAATGCCTGGAGCCCATAGAGAGGTATATCATACCCAAGGTTTTGAGCCAGTTCCATGTAACAAAGCACATTTCCACCATCAGGATGGATACAGAAAAGTGGAGATTTAGACCCGAGAGGCTGAATTGGCACCAGATGAGACCAGGGTTCATGCATCGTATTTTGATTTAATAGAGTAGCTAATCCTTCAATAGTCGGTGTTTGGAATAATGCCTGCAGAGACAGAGTTCTTCCCTTCTTTTCCTCGATCTGTGTTACAAGCCTCACCGCCATGAGTGAATGACCTCCCAGTTCAAAAAAATTATCCCGTACACCGATAGGATGCTGTTCCATTATATCTTCCCATATTTTGGTGATCTGCATTTCCAGAATTGTACGTGGGGCAAGATAACCCTTCCGTATATTGTTTCCATTTTTATCAGGAGCAGGCAGTGCCTTACGATCAACCTTTCCTCCTGGGGTTACCGGTAATAGATCCATCTCTACAAAAAATGAGGGGATCATATAATCAGGCAACCGTTCTTTTAAAAATTGACGTAATTCTGTATTTTGTAAGTCATATCCTTCAAGCATTACAACGTAGGCAACTAGATGCTTCTCTTCTTTTGCTGTTTCATTGACTATAACGGCAGACTCCCGTATATATGGATTTCGTTCCAATACGACCTCAATTTCTCCTGGCTCAATACGGAAACCACGAATTTTTACCTGGTCATCTACACGACCCAGAAATTCAATATTGCCATCGGGAAGCCAGCAAGCCAGATCCCCGGTTTTATAAAGCCGTGAATTAGCTTCTTCACTGAAAGGATTGTTAATAAATCTTTCCCGAGTCAGATCCGGATTATTCAGATACCCTCGTGCCAGACCGGATCCACCAACGTGCAATTCCCCCGGTACACCTATAGGTACCGGTTTCTTAAAGGCATCTAAAATGTAAGCTGTCCTGTTAGCAAGAGGTCTACCAATAGGAATTCTATGAACATCTTTTTTTTCTTCAAAATGATCAGTGATTTCAAAGGATGTTGTCGTTATGGTTGTCTCGGTTGGGCCATACGCATTGATGAGACGGATTGAATTCAGGGGTGTCTGCTGCCATAAAGATAGTATTTCAGGAGACATGATTTCTCCACCAACAATTACTAATTTGAGTTCATTGTTTCTGGCAAATTCCGGTAGACGATTTAATTCCCGAAGCCACTGTTGACAATAGGCCGGTGGTATATCAACCACAGTAATTTTATTATCAATAATTTTCTGGCAAAAATCGGTAATTGTCCAGACGGTATCATCCCTTATAATTAAGCTGGCACCGGAAATAAGCGCACTGAAGACCTGCTCAAGCGAGACATCAAAATTAAATGATGCGAACTGCAGCACCCTGTATCCTGAATTCAGTTGGTAATATGATCGGATTTCACGGCAATGACCGGAAAGTGTATGGTGTTCTACCATGACCCCTTTTGGCTGACCGGTAGATCCCGATGTATAAATCACATACGCTAAATTATCAAGCCCTACCCTACCGGTAAGATTTTCTGCACTCAGTTGTGATACGTCATCTACTTCAACATCCAAACAAACCACCTTTGTCTTCGCTATATTCATTTCTTTAAATCTCGCGGTTAATCCTGAATGAGTCAACAACACTTCCACCCCGGACTCTGCCAACATTGATCTTATGCGTGTATCCGGATAAGTAGGGTCAACCGGAACGTAAGTTCCTCCAGACTTAAGTATACTTAACATCCCAATAACAACCTCAGGTGAGCGTTCCAGGCAAATCCCCACTAACATTTCAGGTTTTACACCAATCGATTGTATATAATGTGCCAATTTATTGGCCTTCACATTTAATTCATGATAGGTCAATTGTTGCTCGTTAAAAACGACGGCTATATTGTCAGGCGTTTTGTTTACCTGTTCTTCAAAGAGAATAATGATATTCTTATCGTTCGGCACATTTGGAGCTGCAAAATTCCATGATTGGATTTGATGCTCTTCTGCCCGGGTAAGTAAAGACAACTCCCCAATACATTGTTGCGGATCCTCTACCAGCCCGGAAAGTAAGACAGGTAAATGCTCTATCATACGCTCTATCGTAATCGGTTCAAACAGATCAGTGTTGTATTCCAGTTCACCGGTTAAACCATGGGCCGTTTCTACCAGAGACAACGTAAGATCAAATTGGGAGATAACACTTTCCGTTTCTATCGGGGTTACCTTCAATCCATGCAATTCCAGGTCAGACATGGGTGCATTCTGTAACACAAACATTACCTGGAACAGAGGTGAATAACTCAGAGACCGTTCCGGATTGAGTTCCTCCACTAATTGCTCAAATGGTATATCCTGGTGACTGTATGCCCCTAATGCTACCCTCCTCACTTGTTGTAATAACTCCTCAAAAGATAAAATTCCTGTTACATCAAGACGTAACACCAGTGTATTGACAAAAAAACCGATCAACGACTCCGTCTGACTATTGGTGCGGTTTGCTATTGGAGATCCGATAACTATGTCACTTTGCCTGCTGTAGCGGGACAATAAAACCGCAAAAGCAGATAGCAGTGTCATAAAGAGTGTTGAACCCGATTGTCTGCTTAAGTTCTTCAGTTGCGTTGTCAGTTCAGACGTCAAGGAAACCGGCGAACTGGCACCCCGGTAACTCTGCATCGGTGGTCGTGGATAGTCGGTTGGCAACTCCAGTATCGCTGGTGCATCGTTCAGTTGCTGTTTCCAATAATTCAGTTGCACTTCAAGCACTTCTCCCTGTAACCATTGCCGTTGCCATCCGGCAAAGTCAATATATTGAACCGGTTGAGGTGGCAACGCAGAAAGCGTATCCTGTACCAGAGCATCATAAAGCAAACTCCATTCACGAACTAATATTCCGATAGACCAACCGTCTGAAATAATATGATGCATGTTTAACAGTAAAACGTGTGAACCGTCTTCCAATTGGAGCAACGTGGCCCGGAACAACGGTCCCGTCTCCAGAACAAAGGGACGGACCGCTTCATCGTTCGCCAACAGCCCCACTTTCAGTTTTTGTTCTTCAGTAGACAGTTTTGTTAAATCTACAACGCTTAACTGAAAAGTATCCCCGGAAATCTGAAGTATCGGTTTGCCATCAATTTTTGGAAACATGGTGCGTAAGCACTCATGACGCCGTACAAGGTTTTGCAGGCTCTGTTCCATGTTGCTTCGTTGAAGCTGTCCTTCGATATGCAACGCAGCAGAAATATTATACGTAGCGCTGGGTCCTTCCAGTTGGTCAAGGAACCATAATCGCTGTTGAGAAAATGATATCGGCAGTGGCTTTGTCCTGTCAATCGGAGTAATCGGAGGTAAAACTGACTCACGCCGCAGGGAAGTGAGATATTTTCCAAGACCTTCGATTGTTGGTGTTTCAAATAACTTACGCAACGGAAGTTCCCTGTTAAAGGCATCTCGAATACGGGAAATGATCTGAGTGGCAAGCAGAGAATGTCCTCCCAATTCAAAAAAATTATCATGGATACCAATTTTCTCAGTATCTAGCACTCCCGCCCAGACACCGACTAGCATTTCTTCTTCAGGAGTACGAGGCGCAACAAAACGCTCTTCTGATATCGGATGTTCATAATTGGCTTCCTGAAGTGACCGACGGTCTACCTTGCCGTTGGGAGTGAGTGGAAGGCTATCTAAAACGACAAAAGCTGAAGGTATCATATAATCGGGTAAACGTTCCTCCAGAAATGATCGTAATTCCGGTTTTTTTACCTCATGTTTTTCCTGTATTACAACATAGGCTACCAGATACTTCTCTGTTTTTGAAGTTTCATGAACAATGACGGCATTCTGCCGAACCCTGGGATGCTGTCCCAGTACTGTTTCAATTTCTCCCGGTTCAACACGAAATCCACGAATCTTCACCTGATTGTCTATTCTGCCCAGGAATTCGATATTCCCGTCAGGCAGATATCTGACAAGGTCCCCCGTGCGGTAAAGCCGTCCACCCGGTTCCCTGCTGAATAGGTTAGGGATGAATCTTTCCGCTGTTATATCAGGACGGTTAAGATAATCCCTGGCGAGTCCTACACCACCGGTGTACAATTCACCCGCAACTCCAACCGGGACCGGTTGAAGTTCTTTATCCAGTATATAGACCTCTGTGTTTGATAACGGCTTCCCTATTGGGACAGAGCCCTCTATTGGTTCTGTTAGACGATAGAAGCTGGTCAAGGTCGCATTCTCTACCGGTCCATACCCATTGATGATTTTTGTTTCCTGTAATTCCGTCAAAGCTATATTCGCGTGGTGAGAGGATAATACATCTCCACCTGCCAGAAGGTAACGAACACCCTTGAGATCCTCAATTCTTTCGTTTACCATCATGTGAAACAGACCTGTTGTCAGGATAAGGGTTGTAATATTATATATTTTGACTGTCTTTCCTAATTCATCTAGTGAAGGTATCCCGGGAGGCATGATCACCATGCGAGCACCGTTCAGAAGAGTTCCCCATATTTCAAAGGTAGAGATATCAAAAGAAAAGGGTGCAAGAAGGAGGAATGTGTCCTCCCATGTTATATCAACATAATTTGTCTCTCTGACTAATCGTATCACACCATCATGCATAATCCTTGTACCTTTTGGCCTGCCCGTAGAACCGGATGTATACATTACATAAACCAGGTTTTCAGGTGTCGCCTCGCAAACCAGATTTTCTTCACTTGACATATCTATTAGACTGGCCCATTCGCTGTCCAGACAAATGGAATGTAATGTTCCATTTGCAGGTTTTAGATTTGCAACGCAACTTGATAATTTCTGACTGGTCAATAATATCCTTATCCCTGAATCCTCTACCATAAAAGAAAGGCGTTCTTCCGGATAGTCAGAATCAAGAGGGACATAGGCACCTCCAGACTTGAGAATTCCAAGGAGCGCTATAACCATCTCAACTGATCGTTCCAGGCATACACCGACAAGTACCTCCGGCCCAACACCAAGGTTTTTCAGATAGTTTGCTAATTTATTCGCTTTGATATTCAGTTGTCGATACGTAATATTTTGCTCTTCAAACACAACCGCAACAGCATCCGGTTTTCGCTCTACCTGTTCTTCAAATAGTTGATGTATACACTTGCCTCTGGGATAGTTACTTTCGGTCTCATTCCACTCAACGAGGATCTGATGCCGTTCTGTTTTCGTCAATAGAGAATATTCTTGAATCCTCTTTTCGGGATTGTCTGAAACGGCAGCAAGTAAGGCCTTAAAATGTGCTATCAATCTTTGAATGGTACTCTTATCAAAGAGATCGGTGTTATATTCAAACGCACCCACAATCCCCTGATCCGTCTCCTCCATGAACAGGCTAAAATCAAATTTTGACTTCGTATTCTTTAATTCGATTGACCCTTCAATCAGGCCTGATAATCCAGGATCATCACCGTGAATAAAAGAGGTATTCTGAAAGGCAAACATGACCTGAAATAACGGAGAATAACTCATATCCCTTTCCGGATGGAGTTCCTCCACTAACAACTCAAAAGGAATATCCTGATGGGCATAGGCTTCCAGGGTTACCGTGCGGATTCGTTCCAGCAATTCATTGAAATGCTGACCTCCGAACAGATTAGTTCTTAATACCAGGGTATTAACAAAGAAACCAATCAGCGGCTCTATCTGTTTATGATTTCGATTCGCTATGGGTACTCCCACAACGATGTCATCTTGTCTACTGTACCTGGACAGTAACAGGGAAAAGGTTGCATGCAATGCCATAAACAGGCTTACTCGACTCTGCAGGCTCAATGACTTTAATCGTTCTGTGAGTACCTGATCAACCTCGAAAATTTCAGTACTTCCCTTGTAAGTCTGAACAGGCGGTCGAGGTCTATCCGTTGGCAGTTCTAACAGGGAAGGTATCTCCTGAAGCTGTCCCTTCCAGTAATTGAGCTGTTTTTCCAAAACCTCTCCCTTTAACCATTCTCTCTGCCATACTGCAAAATCAGAGTACTGTAAAGAAAGTTCATCCAACGGAGAAGACTTTCCTTGAGAAAAGGCGGTGCATAACGTAGTGATCTCTTTGAACAGTACCTCTATTGACCAACCATCTGACACAATATGATGCATTACAACAAATAGTATATACTCCTCTGATTTGGTTTGAAAAAAGTGCATCCTGAAAAGAGGCCCTTTTGACAGATCAAATGGTTTTAGTGCTTTCTCGTTACATACATGAATAATTTCCTCTTCCCGAACATCTTCAACTTTCAGCGTCAGACTTTGTTCAGGAGAAATTACCTGGCATGGTTTACCGTCTACATTCGTAAAGGTAGTCCTTAATATATCGTGTCTCCGAACGATCTCATTCAATACACGTTCCAGTATTCTTATATCTGTATTTCCTGCTAACCGTGTTGCACCTGCCAGATTATAATTAGAATTCTGCCCATCGATCTGATCAAGAAACCAGAGTCTCTGCTGGGCAAAAGAAAGTTCGTGTTTTCTGTCCTCTGACGCAGGATTAATAGAAGGAGGTGTTCCTGAAACTTTTTGATGAAGTGTCACTTCAATGGTTTTACCAAGTTCTGCTATCGTAGGAGATTCAAAGAGAGATCTCACGGATAGTTCCACGGTAAATGCTTCCCGTATTCGTGAGATAACCTGAGTCGCGAGGAGAGAGTGACCGCCTAGTTCAAAGAAGTTGTCATGGATTCCAATTTGCGAAATCTTCAGAATTTCCATCCAGATTGCACACAGGACATCCTCTGCAGGTGTCCGGGCTGAAGCAAAATCCTCTTCTCTGTATTCTATCTTCGGTTCAGGCAGTGCTCTGTAGTCAATTTTACCACCCGGTGTTACGGGAAATTTCTCTATCTCTACAAAAAAGGAAGGAATCATATAGTCAGGCAACTTCGTCTTTACATAATTCCTCAGCTCTTCGCTTACTATTTTCTCCCCGTCACTGGTTACATATGCAACCAGTTGTTTGTGATTTGACTCGTCTTCCCGTGCAATCACCACACACTCTTTTATCTCAGGCAGGTTGATAATAGCTGATTCAATCTCCTCCGGTTCTATCCTGAAACCACGCAGTTTCACCTGGCGGTCTAACCTCCCAAGGAATTCAATTGTTCCGTCAGGCAGGTAGCGTGCAAGGTCACCTGTCCGGTAAAGTCTGGCACCCGGTGTCTGGCTGAAGTGATCGGGTATAAATTTTTCCGCAGTTAAATCATTCCGATTGAGATAACCCCTTGCAAGTCCCGCTCCACCAATGTGGAGTTCTCCCGGAATGCCTGCCGGAACCGGTTGCAGATACTTGTCTAAAATATACGTTTGCGCGTTTTGAATAGGAGAACCTATTGGTACTTCTCGACCTTCTGAAGCTATATCGATTAAACCGGACAGGTTAAATTTCGTTGTAACGATAGTCGCCTCAGTAGGCCCATAGGTATTCACCAATATCGGCATATCACCGATCAGACGATTCCATACTCCTACATCTTCCGGATTTGCACGCTCTCCCCCAATAATTAATAACCGTAATGTTTCCGGCAAGGTCAGTTTTAATCGACTAAATTCAGCTACAACCTCATGCCAATACGCGGTCGGCAGATCCAGCACCGTGATCTTCATTTCCTCACATTTTTCTAGAAAGCCGGTTACAGAGTCGAGCATTTCATCTGTTCGCAATATGAGACATCCCCCACTGAGAAGAGAGGGAAAAATTTCCTCAACCGAGGCATCGAAGCAGATGGAGGCAAATTGTAACACACGATCACTTTTCTGTATTCCATATTCATCTATAGCCGACTCAACAAAATTCAATAATGACTTGTGTTGAATCATGGTACCTTTCGGTTTCCCGGTAGAACCGGATGTATATATTACATAGGCAAGATTCTCCGGTGTAATGCCAGCAACAGGATCATTTTTGCTCTCCCTTTCAATCTCATCACTATCGATGAAAATAATTTTAGATGTTAAATTCTGAGACGCAATATTATTCATCGATGGAGGCAACTGTTTTGTGGTAAGGAGAATTTGCATTCCTGAATCCACTGCCATAAAGGCCAGTCTCTCTTCGGGATAAACAGGATCCAGGGGTACATACGCACCGCCTGACTTGAGGATGGCCAGCAGTCCGATTATCATCTCCGGAGACCTTTCCGTACAGATTCCAACCAGTACCTCAGGACCAACGCCATGTCTCCTGAGATGATGTGCCAGTTGATTTGCCCTTGAGTTCAGCCCACGGTATGTGAGACTCTCCTCTTCACATATGACTGCCAAACTTTCCGGTGTTCGAACTGCCTGCTCCTCAAATAGTTGAAGAACACATCTCTCTTCTGAATATGCGCTTTTGGTATCATTCCACTCCACGAGCATCTGGTATCGTTCCGCTTCGTTCAAGAGGGGAAGTTCTGATATTTTCTGATCAGGATTCTCTGCTATTACGGTGAGTAATGCCTTAAAATGTCCGATCATTTTTTCAATCGTACACCTGTCAAAGAGATCGGTGTTATACTCAATAAAGCCCATGAGTCCATTCCGGTTCTCCTCCATAGACAGGGTCAAATCAAACAGTGACGTTACATAATCCAGTTCAAGTGGTGTTGTCTTCATACCCGGAATCTTCAAGTCTCCTACAGGGGCGTTCTGCAGGACGAACATAACCTGAAATAAGGGATTATGGCTGAGATTGCGTTTTAGCCTTAACGCTTCAATGAGATACTCAAACGGAAGGTCCTGGTGTTCAAACGAGTCCAGTGATATTTGACGTACCATTTCGAGGAGTTTGAGAAATACAGGATTACCGGTAATGCCTGTACGTATAACCAGGGTATTGACAAAAAAACCGATGAGCGGTTCAATCTCACGTCTGTTACGGTTTGCACTCGGAGTGCCTACCAGAATGTCATTTTCTCCACTATACTTATGAAGCAGAACAATAAAGACAGTAAGGAGCGTTATAAAGAGGCTTCCGTCTGTTTTATGGCTGAGAGTCTTTAGTTTTCCGGCCAGTACCGGAGTACACGTGAAAAACTCAACGCATCCCCGGTTTGTCTGTACCGGAGGTCTTGGACGATCAGTAGGAAGGTGGAGTAATTCTGGTGCTCCGACTAACCGATCTTTCCAATACCTGATATTCTTTTCAAAGAAGCTCCCATTCATTTCACGCCTTTGCCAGCTTGAAAAGTCGGGATACTGTATTCTCAATTCAGGGAGAAGAGAGGTCCTCTCCTCAGTGAAAGCCTGATAAAGCGTAGTGAGCTCCCTGAAAAATATCCCGATAGACCAGGCATCGGAAATAATGTGATGCATTGTTATAAGGAGCACATGGTCCTCAACATCCGATTGAAGGAGAGTAAACCGGATCAACGGGCCCTTTGTCAGATCAAAGGGTCGTTGGAACTCCTCATTGGCAATTTTGTGTATTACAGAGAGTTTTTCTTCCTCTCTTATATGTTGAAGATTCTTTCCGGAAATGACGGTTTTAACATTCTGATGAACAATTTGACGTGGTTCTTCATCTTCAACTATAAAGGTAGTTCTTAAAGCCTCATGTCGACGCATGATTTCATCAAAGCATTGTTGTAATACTTCAATACATAACGATCCTTTGAGGCGCACGGCTATCGGTATGTAGTAAGCCGTTGTTTCTTCTTCTAACTGGTCTAAAAACCACAGGCGTTGTTGTGCAAAAGATAAGGGAACCGGTTCCTCTTGAGAGCGAATGGGGATTTTCCCTGAAGAATCAGAAGAAACACTCTTACCCCTTAATCTCTTTTCTAAAAGCTCTCTTTTCTCAGAAGAGAGCTTCGACTGTCTTTCCTTTACCCGGTCACTGCGATACACAAAAATCTCCTGCCATATTATGGAATAATAGAAACACCTTTAACACTTTATTTTTAATCGGTTTATCTTATCATATTTCAACATAGCATACATTCCGAAAAAGACCATTTTCAGAATATTTCTGTTTGCATAATTTAGTAATTTTCAATCATTGTAATATTTGGTATGAGCAATCAAATTTAAAGGATTTATCGGTTTATACTATTCTTGTCTTACAATAAAGGTTTTTGGTTAATCGGAAAGGTTCATTGGAGTAAAGAGATGAAAACATAGCAAAGTATGTTGCTCATACATGCAGTTTTTTTTACGAATCTCAACAAGATGATCCTGGCTCTGGAGTAGAACGGGGAACAAAGTCTGAAAATCTGCCAGATGATTGGGTATGTCCGGAATGTGGTGCATCAAAAGATCAATTTGACTATGATCAGTAATAAAATAGTGTAATTAGTATGAATTGTTTCACTTATTTTGTGTATTCAAGAGAATACTTGACCCGTATCTTTTCTTTCTCCCATCATATACTCTTTCAGACTCTCCACCAGAACTCCAACATGAGGTTCACGAAACATGTTCTGATGGGAACCTGGAACAAACTTTACTTCGAAGTTCTCAGAGAGTATATCTTTCCAGCCCAATGTGTTATCCTGGTTTTCATTTGTGCTACCCTTTGCCCTAAAAAGAACTACTTTGCCTTTATAATGACCGGGATTATAATGCATTGATGCTCTAACACTGATTTTTGTCATTTGCAGAATCAGACGAAAACGCTCTGCTCCAAAATCCGGCGGCAGAAGATGCGCATCTTTTGCCTGTTTTATTACATAATTCAGTAACTCCTCAGGTTCAAGTGTGCGAAGATAATCAAGGGAAAGATCAATATCCTCTTCAAAAAGTGCCCACAACAGTCCTGCGTCATCATCATCCTGTTCTACCTGAGAAGCATACGTATCCAATAATCCGACGAAAGAGACCTCCTTTCCGGCAGACTCAAACTGACGCGCCATCTCAAAGGCAACCAGACCACCAAACGAAGCACCTGCTAACTGGAAAGGTTCCCTGAAACCAGCCTCCTGAATAGTAGTTACATAGCATGCAGCCATATCTTCAACGGTTACGTGAGGCTCCTGTAAGTTATCTTCCAGCCCTCGCGGCTGCAAACCATACACCGGTTGGTCAGGGGCAAATCTTCTCCCCATATCCGCATAGCACACAGCGCCTCCACCGGCTGGATGAACACAAAAAAGTGGAGGCTTGGAACCTGATGGTTGAATTTTTATTAAAGGAGACCATTCCCGCCGTTCTTTTTTCCCGCGAACCAGTGTTGCCATTGCCTCTATTGTCTGCGCTTCAAATATTGATGCAAGGGGAAAACTACATTTCAATTGTTCTTCAATCCGTGACAAAAGACGTACGGCTAAAATAGAATGACCTCCGAGTTCAAAAAAATTATCTCTTACGCTTATCGGATAAATGTTCATCACTTTTTCCCATATATATTTCAGTTCCAGTTCCTGTATGTCACGCGGAGGAAAAAAGTCTTGTTTTGCACCGTTTTTCTCAGGCACTGGCAGCGCATGTTTATCAAGTTTACCATTTTGCGTTAAAGGTATTTTGTCAATAACCACAAAAGAAGAAGGAATCATATAATCAGGAAGTTTTTCTTTTAGATGGTTGTGCAAATCATTTTCATGTAAAAGTTTTTCATCTGTAACAAGATAGGCCACAATTTCTTTATTGTCAGGAACATCTTCTCTCATTACAACAACCACTTTGTCTATGCCTGAACACTCTTTTATCGCGCTTTCTATTTCCCCTAATTCAACTCGAAATCCCCTGATTTTTACCTGATCATCTTTTCTACCTAAAAATTCAATATTGCCATCAGGAAGCAGTCGGGCAAGATCACCTGTTCTATAAAGGCAGTCTCCTTTTTGGCCGCTAAATGGATCGGGAATAAATTTTTCGGCCGTCAAGGCAGCTCTATTATGATATCCACGCCCAACCCCCAATCCTCCAATGTATAACTCCCCCTTTACACCTACTGGTGATATGTTCAATGAACTGTCAAAAATATAAGCGGTAGTATTTGAAATCGGTTTTCCAATGTATATCTTTCCATCTTTCGTATTTATCACTTTCTTTATACACCCTACCGTTGCCTCCGTAGGGCCATATTCATTAATTATCTCTATATCCTTGTTTATAGTCTTCAATATCTTTACATGCTCCCATGTCAACTCTTCTCCACCGACTATGACCTTACGTATATTAGTTTCTTTTATATTCAGTTCTTTTAGCAATAAGATATGTGATGGAGTAAGCTTTATAATATCCACAGATGTATTAATATTAAAAGAATCCTGTAATATTTTGTCTATGGAGATATCATTTTCATATATATGTAAGGACCTGCCGAAAACAATAGAGCAAAATATACTGGTTACCGTAAAATCGAACGAGAGTGAGGAAAATAGGGCGAAGTTCCCAAAATCCTTATCCTTTATATAGAAATCTCTGCCCCAGGTAATATAGTTAAACATATTGCCATGTTCTATCTGACACCCTTTAGGATGTCCTGTTGAACCTGATGTATATATTACATAAGCAAGGTTGCGAGGAGTTATAACTAACGCTGGATTCTCTTTTGAAAAGTCTGGCAAATTCAAGAGTTTTGAGAGGACTACTGATTTAGAAGAATTATTTGCATAACTTTCCTCTGTTAGTAGAATTTTACAATCTGAATCATCAAGCATGTAACGTATTCTCTCTTTAGGATATTCTGTGTCTATGGGCATATAGGCTCCACCTGCTTTAAGAATGCCAAGAATCGCAACTATCATTTCAACAGAACGTTTCATACAAATACCTACAAGCGTTTCAGCAATAACCCCTTCTGAAATCAAATAATGGGCCAGTTGATTTGATCGGATATTTAATTCCAGATAACTAATTTTTTGATCTTCAAAAACCATTGCTGTTGTTCCGGGATTTTTCTCCACACATGATTCAAACATATGGTGGATACATATATCGTTTTTGCGGTTTGAATTGATATCCCTGGATTTTGACAAAAACAGTTCCATTTCATCCTCATCAAATATGGATAACTCATTAAGTTTCATCTCCGGATTGTTTACCATTGACTCCATCAGCTTTTTATAGTGGCGGGACATACGTTTAATTGTAGATGGACCAAAGAGATCAAGACTATAGAGAAAATCATATTTCAATTCATCATCGTCGACAGCCATATGCAGTTCAATATCACACTTCACCGTGCCCGGATCAAATTCCAAACTATTTACACTTAACCCTGGTATTATTTCCTCTGATTCAATGGGCATATTTTGAAAAGAGATGGTCACCTGAGCTAATGGATTACGGCTCATATCCCTTTGCGGCTGTAACTCGGACACAAGCTTTTCAAAAGGTACATCCTGATTTGCATAGGCGTCAAAACATGTTTTTCTTATACGTATAAGCAGATCTAAAAAATTGGGATTACCGGACAAATCGCACCGCAAAACCAGAGTATTTACAAAAAACCCTATTAATGGTTCAATTTCTTTGTAATTCCGATTAGCGATGGGTGAACCAAGGACAATATCCTTCTGATTAGTATAGCGTGAAAGCAATGCAACAAAACCTCCAAGCATAACCATAAACAAACTGCAACCGGATTTAACTGCCAAGTCCTTCAGCAAATCAGTAACCACTGAACTGAAACCTGACCGTACAACGCCACCCCTGAAGCTTTGCACCGCTGGACGGGAAAAATCCAATGGAAGTTCAAGCAACGGCAAATCAGTCAACTGTTTTCCCCAATAGTCTAATTGTGGTTGTAAATCTAAATTCTCGCGTTGCCATACGGCAAAATCAGGATACTGAATAGATAATTCAGGCAAAACAGAAATCTCTCCTTTACTAAAAGCTCCATACAACTTTGTTAATTCAGAGAGAAATATACCCATTGACCATCCGTCTGATATAATATGGTGCATGGCAAACAATAAAATATGCTCATCTGATTTGAGTTTCAACACACAGCACCTGATTAAAGGTCCCCTGGATATGTCAAAGTTTTTTATGTACTCATCATAAATAATTTGTTTAACGTATTCTTTCTGTTCATCATCCGATGAATGCTGTAGATCCGTTATATCAACAGAGATATGTAAATCTCTGGCTATTACCAGAACAGGTTCTCCGTTAATAGTCTCAATTGATGCACGTAAAGATTCATGCCTGCGTATAATTTCATTAAAACTCTTTTCAAGGATTTGCACATCAAATTGCCCTTTTATGTTTAGTCCCAAAAGAATGTTGTAAAAATGATTTTGTGGATAAAGTTTGTCTAAAAACCAGAGTCTCTCCTGCGCGAATGAAAGTGCGGTTTTTTCATGTTCATCTTTTGGAGAAATTGGAGGAATTTTAATTTTAACGTTTCTCTGTAATTTTTCTATCTCCCTGCTCAAATCCGATAAAACGGGTAATTCAAACAGACTCAGCACGGGCACATCTACTGAAAAAACCCTGCGTACACGTGAAACAACCTGAGTGGCAAGTAAAGAATGACCACCTAACTCAAAGAAATTGTGTTTACGTCCTATACCTTTTACCCCTAAAACCTCGGACCATATTGCCGTTAATATCTCTTCTGTCGGAGTGATCGGATTGGAAATCAGTTTTTCTGAAGATAGTAAAGAATTATCAGGTTCGGGTAAATTTTTGCGGTCAATCTTTCCATTTGGATTAACAGGCATTGAGTCAAGGAAAACAAAAACCGCCGGAACCATGTATTCAGGCAGTTTTATTTTAAGATAATCGCATAAGTCAGATGTTTTAACTTCTCCGACTAGATATGCAACCAGATAATGGTTACCATACTTATCCTGTTTTGCAATAACTGCGCACTGATTCACACCCTGATAATTCATTGCCGTGGTTTCAATTTCTCCCGCCTCGATTCTAAATCCCCTGATCTTTATTTGATTGTCAATTCGTCCGAGAAACTCAATTCTACCATCAGGCAGATACCTGACTAAATCGCCGGTCTTATAGAGACGTTCACCGGGTCTGTCCGCAAACGGATTCGGTATAAATTTTTCAGCGGTCAAATCCGGACGGTTCACATATCCTATTGCCAGACTGTCTCCACCAGTGTAGAGTTCACCGGGAATTCCCACGGGAACCGGTTGAAGATTTTTATCAAGTATATAAATACAAACATTATCAACAGGCCGTCCAATATGTGGGTCGCCCTTGCCTCCGTCATATGCAATAACGGTGGCGGTTGTAACAACCGTATTTTCGGTTGGCCCATACATATTTACCAGTTTAAACGGTATTCTCTTTGACGGATAATGATGCAACTTGTCTCCACCGGTTATCATTGTTTTTAAAGTAGCATCCAGGGGCCATTCCAACCGCAACAACTCTTCCGCCAGAGGAGTAGGAACAAAACTTAGAGCGATGTTTTCCTGTAAAATATGACTCTGTAAATCTAGTGGAGATAAAACGATATTTGGATCAATCAGGACAATACAGGCGCCAGCGCAAAGATTAGGCCACAGCTCCATTATTACAGCGTCAAACGCCAGTCCGGCCAATTGACTGGTCCTGCAACCCGTATTAACGTTAAAAGTTTTTTGAAACCAGTAAATGAAATTGAGAAGGGATTTGTGTGAAATCAATACACCTTTTGGATGTCCTGTAGATCCAGATGTATAAATAACATAGGCAGGATAATCGCACGTAATAGAATTAACGGGATTCTCCTGCGCTAATGTAGACCAATATTCTCTTTTGTCGGAGTAAAGATCATCCTCTCTTTCCATATCAATCATATGAAGTTTCATCTCCGGCAACAGGTCAAAAAACTTTTGCATGGTTAACAAAACCGTCGCATTTATGTCATTTAAAATAAACGCAATTCTTTCGACAGGAGAAGCAGGGTCCATGGGTACATATACACCGCCTGACTTAAAAACGGCCAACATACCCACCACCATTTCCAAAGACCGTTCAACGTATATGCCGATGAACACTCCTGGTCTTACCCCTATTGACCGTAGATAACAGGCAAGTTTAGTCGCCCTGACATTTAATTCTCCGTAAGTAATGCTTTGGTCACCATAAACAACAGCCAAAGAATCGGGATGTTGTTCACACTGCAGTTCAAAGAGTTGATGAGCGCAATTATCTGTAGCGTATTCTGAAAATGTATTGTTCCATTGTACGGTTATTTCATTTTCTTCTTCTTCATTTAATAAAGACATTTCCGATATCTTCTGATGAGGATTCTCAACAATTTTTTTTAACAATAATTCAAAATGTCTGATAAATTGTTGAATTTCTTTATTTTCAAAAAGGAAGGCATCATACGTTATACGCATCGATAGCTCATCACCGGGTACTATAGCCGCTGAAACCGGATAATTTATCTGTTCATAAAGACGAACGTCCTCTACGATCAAACTGCTTTTATTACCGAGTGTTTCTTTTATCACCGGATAGTTTTCAAAAGCCACGATAATTTCAAACAGAGGAACACCTTTCTTTACTTCACTCCACTTCTGTATATTAATAAGTGACGCATAAGCATATTGATTGGTTTCCGTTTGTTGAATCTGCACATCTCGCAGCCAGTCCAAAACGGATTCTTTCTGTTTTACCTGAATTCTTACCGGCAGCGCGTTAATGAAAAGCCCTATCATTGATTCCGCACCGGTCAATTCAGGAGGACGACCGGAAACGTTCTCGCCGAAAAGAATATCATCCGTGTTATTATACAGGCTTAACAGTATGGCCCAGATACCCTGAAAAATCGTATTCTGGGTTATCTGCTCACGTCGGGCAAATGATTGTACCGTTTTTGTAAAATCAGCAGGTAAACGAAGTGTCTCTGTCTTATACGTTTCCGATCCTTCCAGATGTATACCAACTCTCCTGGCTGGCATTAAGGGTACAGGTTCAGTGAATCCTTCAAGTCTTTTGCGCCAGAATTCCTCGGCATGGGAAATATCCTGTTGTTGAAGCCAGATAATATAATCTCTGAAAGATCGTGGCAATGGCAGATGTATTTTTTCTCCGTTACGAAAAGCTTCGTAATATGCCAGGACTTCTTTCATAATAAGAGGCATGCTCCAACCGTCGAGCAGGATATGATGAAACATCCAGATAAATCGATACCTTTCTTCATCTACTTGAATAAGAGAGCAACGCATTAAAGGAGCGCGTTTTAATTCAAAACCATCTTTACGTTCTTTTCTGAGATAAGATTCAAGGTGGTCTTCCTGTTCATCAGTCTTTATATTACGCCAATCAAGCTGATCCCATGGAAGCTCCGCTTTTTTGTGCACAACTTGAAGCTCTTTTTTTGCTTTACCCCAATGAAAGGAAGAACGGAAAATCGGATGGCGGTTTACTATCTCCTGCCATGCCCGTTTGAGAGATGAAACATCGATATATCCGCTTAGGTTGTAGATATACTGTTCAATATATACTCCTGAATCAGGGGCATAAATCGTATGAAACAGCATCCCCTCCTGCATGGGAGAAAGTTCGTAGATATCTTCAATATCTTTCATTAAAATAAAATCCTTTTACTGAACGAAACAATTCATGATAAAAAAAATGTAGGGACTGTTTCCCAAACAGTCCTTAATATCCGGCTCGTTTGGGAAACGAGCCCTACAATTTATGAAAACCAGCTCATGCTTGTAATGTCAAAGTTCATCAAGAAAGCTCTCAAGTTCGTCCTGTTTCAGCTTTGCGCCGGGAAAATCTGAAACCGTATATCCACCGGTCTCGGGAGACCGGCAATGATCGATAAGTGATTGCAAAATGCTCATATAGTTGTGTGCCAACTGTTCAATCGTCTCTTTTTTATGTACATTTCCACTATATGTCCAATTCATCTTTAAAACACCATCTGTGATTAAACCGTTCATGTTCAACAGGTGGTTTCGTTTCCCCAAAAGAGTGCTATCGGACCCAGCAGATTCTTTTGCCGGTTTAATGATTGGCGCTTTTGAGAAAACTGTATCGAACTGTCCCAGATAGTTAAAACTTATTTCCGGTTGGGGAAGTGAGTATAGTTTTGATCGTATTTCATCATCCCTATTCAAATATTTCAGCAATCCAAAACCGAGACCCTTGTTTGGAATCTGGCGCAACTGCTCTTTGATTGATTTAATCGCATTTCCCAAATCATAATTGTTTTGAACACCTAAAACAGTCGGATACAAAGCAGTAAACCAGCCTACAGTTCTTGACATATCGACATCCTCGAACAGCTCTTCCCGACCGTGTCCTTCGAGCTCTATACTGAGCGTCTTTTTCCCTGTCCATTGTCCAAAAGCCAACAACAGAGCGGTTAACAAGATATCGTTTATTTGTGTATTATAAACTTTCGGAACGTCATGTAACAATTCTGTTGTATACTCCCTATTTAAAGAAACTAAAACATTATCACATGATGCTGAAGTATTCCTCTCTTTATCATAGGGATAATCAATCGGTAACGAAATTAATGTAAACATAGGATCATCCAGCCAGTAATTCAACTCGTTCTTTACCTGATTTGAATTTGCATACACCATAAGTTTTTCTCCCCACAATTTGAATGAACTGGTTTTTGGTGGTAGTTTAACAGGCTGTCCTTCTTTGAGTTGTTGATATGCCGTATGCAGGTCATCAAGCAATATCCGCCATGAGACACCATCAACGACAAGATGATGAATTATTATTAGCAATCGATTTGTTTCTGACCCAAGATCAAACAAGATAAATCGCGCAAGTGGACCTTCTGAAAGGTTCAGGCTACTCTGGTATTTTGCTGCTAACGATTCAAGAGTCATTTCCTGTTCATAGGATAGAAGTTTTGACAAGTCTTCTGTTGCGAAAAGAAGATTTTTTTCTGCCACAGTATATTCCTGTCTCCACACATTTCCCTCTTGAGTAAATCGCAACCTGAGAACATCGTGGGTAATAAGCAATTGTTGGACAATCTGTTCTAAAAATTCAGAAGTTAAATCATGTGTAACTTCAAAAAACATGGATTGATTGAAATGGTGAGATTTCGTCATATTCATTTCAAAAAACCATTGCTGTATAGGAGTAAGTGGCACAATACCTGTAAGAGGCTTATCATTGTATGCAACATGAGAACCAGTACTGACAAATGAAGACAATTCAGCAATTGTAGGATATTGAAATAACTGCTTTAACGTAAATTTCAGTCCTGATTTTGATGCCTGTGAAAGAATCTGAATGCTTATGATAGAATCCCCACCCAGCTCAAAAAAATTATCATGGATTCCGACCTGTTCAACATGTAAAATGTCTGCCCATATTCCACACAATGTCTTTTCAATATGCGTCGAAGGTTCTACATACTCTTTTTCCGAAGAACGTTTTGACAAATCAGATTCAGATAAGGCTTTGCGGTCAATCTTACCATTTGCCGTTGTCGGAATTTTATCCATAAAGATAAAGGAAGAAGGGATCATATGATCGGGAAGCTTCGTTTTCAGATATTCACGTAATTCTGATTTAGTAAGTGTGCATACGACATAAACAACCAGACGTCTTATACCCGGCTTGTCTTCCTCCACAATAGCCACTGCATCCTCGACGGTTTTGTGCCTGAGAAGAGTGCTTTCAATCTCTCCCAGCTCAATACGAAAGCCCCGTATTTTTACCTGGAAATCATTACGCCCGATAAATTCAATATTACCGTCTGGTAAATAACGGGCTAAATCACCCGTCTTATATAGCCTATCGCCCGGTTTACAGGCAAATGGATTTGGAACAAATTTCTCGGCGGTTAATCCGGGACGATTCAGATAACCCAGAGCAAGACCCGCACCACCGACATGTAGCTCAGCAGTAATACCGACCGGTACCGGCTGCAGATTATTGTCTAATATGTATATGTGAACGTTATCAATCGGACGACCAATATGAGGTAATCTGTTATTATTTTCATCTGAGATTAATCCTGAACTCACAACCACAGTATTTTCCGTAGGGCCATAATTGTTTACCAAGTCAAACGGGTGTGAAGATGGTGGATAATGTCGCAACCTGTCTCCGCCTGTCAGCATGGTCTTAAGGGCAGTATCCCGGGGCCAGTCCCGTGATAATAGTTCTTCTGCTAATGGGGTCGATAGAAATGTCATGCTGATCTTATTTGATAAAAACCAGTCCTGTAAATCAGGAGCTGATCCGGAGAGTTCAGGATCAAGAATATAGATACTGGAACCTGAACAGAGATAAGGCCACAATTCCAAAACTGAGGCGTCAAATGCCGGTCCGGCTGTCAGGGTTGTACGGTCTGACGATTCAACATGAAATGTTTTTTGATGCCAGGTAACAAGGTTTTGCAGTGATTTGTGAGAGATCATAACTCCTTTCGGTTGACCAGTAGAGCCAGATGTGTAAATGGTGTAAACCAGATTGTCACTTGTAACTGCACTAACCGGATTTCCCGGTTCTAAATCAGGAACAGAGGTATCCAGTTCATGTGACGTATCAATATCTCTATCAAGTTCGATAAGATGAACATTCATATCGGTAAAATCATCAATGAATTCTTTCCGGGTTAATAAAACAGCCGACTTTGAATCCTCTAACATGTATACAATACGCTCCTTTGGATATGAGGGGTCCAAAGGGACATATGCACCCCCAGACTTCACAACGGCTATAATCCCGATCACCATTTCCGGTGAACGTTCCATAAGAACACCAACAAAAACATCCGGACCAACTCCCAATCTTTGAAGTTCTTTTGCCAATACATTTGCCTTTGAATTCAATTCCCTGTAAGTCAGTTTTTCATCGTTAAAAATAAAAGCTGCTTTTTCAGGATATTTTTCAACGATCCTTTCAAATGATGTATGAACACAAATATTATCAGGAAACGTAGTAGAGGTTTCATTCCATTCCATCAGTATCTGTTCGCTTTCTGCTTTGGTCAGGATAGATAGATCTGAAATCCGTTGATTCGGATTTTCTGCAATTCCTTCCAGGATTGTCTGGAGATGAGAGAGCATTCTACAAACAGTGCTCTCTTCAAAACGATTTGCATCGTACAAAAGCTTGATAAATAGCTCAGAATCAGGTGATATCAATACATTCAAAGGATAATTTGTTCTTTCAACAATACGGGAATCAAGCACTTTTATACCGGATTCATTCTTACTCTGTGACTTATCCACAGGATAATTTTCAAACGCCATGATACTCTCAAAGAGAGGCAAATGGGATTCCAAGCCGATCAAGGCTTGAATATCTGTTAATGGGGTGTAGCTATATTGATTTTGGATTACCTGCTGCGCGTATAACTCCTTTGCAAGCGTAAGAATAGATACGTTGGATGGCAGACTCAACCGTACCGGCAGGGTATTAATAAACAAGCCCAGCATGGATTCAACACCTTCAATTTCTACTGGACGTCCTGAAACGATCGCGCCAAATACGATCTCCTTTTCGTTACTGTACCTGCCTAACATGATAGCCCACGCAATTTGCAGCAGGGAATTCAAGGTTATACGATTTCTGCGCGCAAGATCGTTAAGAGCCAGTGTCAATACTTTCGAAAGAGTAATCTTTTCACTCTTATAATCTTTTTCAAGTTTTTCGACTACAGGGCTTTTGTCGAACGGCAGAGGAGTGGGTGTTACAAAACCGTTCATCCGTTCTTTCCAGAACTTCTCTGCGGCATCCCTGTCCTGCTTTTGCAACCATGTGATGTAGTTCTTATAAGGGCGTACCGTATCAAGCGTCAGACTGTGTTCTAAACAAAGATTGTTATAAAAGGCAATAACTTCCTTAAAAATAATAGGCGAGCACCAACCGTCTATTAAAATATGATGATGGCTCCAGACAAAATAATAGGTATCATCCGTTAACAAAATAAGCGTACAACGCATTAAGGGTGCTTTATTCAGTTTAAAACTTTTCCTACAATCGTCGTGAAGAAACGTTTCAAGCTGTTTTTCCTGCTCATCAGGAGTTTGACCTTTCCAGTCCAGGTTCAACCACGGCAATTCTACCTGTTTCTGAACAACCTGTAGCGGTTTCTTACTTTTTTCCCAGACAAACAGTGTTCGCAGGACAGCATGCCGGTCAACTACTTTCTGCCATGCATCCTGAAAAGCAGTCCTGTTAATGTTTCCCTGAAGGCGAAAAATAATCTGCTCAAAGTATACCCCCGAGTCCGGTTCATACAGCGTATGAAAAAGCATACCCGACTGCATCGGCGATAGTGGATAGATAGATTCAATATTTTTATCTTTACTCATTTTTATTCCTCTATCTCATCCAACAAACCTTCAAGCTCTCCATCATCCAAGTCTGCTTCCGGGAAATCAGATGGGGTGTAACCGCCCGCTTCGGGAGATTGACAATGGATTATTATAGATCTCAAGGTTTCAATAAATGAATTCGATAACGATTCTATTGTTTCCGGTTTATGAATGTTTTTACTATATGACCAATCGATCTTTAAACTTCCCTCAACGATAGAAGAGTTGATATCTATTACATGACTTCTCATCTCTTTCATACTTTGTGCAGCCCCTGTCGGTTCTTTTGCCGGTTTGAAAAGTGAAGATTCCGATAAAATTTGATCAAACTGGCCAAGATAATTAAAACTGACTTCAGGTTGAGGAAGTATTTGTAGCTTTTCATCCCCAGCCAGATATTTCAGCACACCAAAGCCAATGCCCTTGTCCGGGATACGACGTAGCTGTTCTTTGACTGATTTCAGGATTTCACCCTGTACATCAGGGGTAGAAAGTTTGTCTATTTCAACACTGCACTCAATAAAAAGGGGAAAGATTGTTGTAAACCACCCAACAGTTCTCGAAACATCTGTGTCCTCAAAGAGCTCTTCCCTGCCATGCCCCTCTAAATGGAGCAAAAGATAATTGTTTCCCGTCCACTTCACAAAACTCTGTAATAGAGCGCTTATCAGTATATCGTTAATCTGAGTATGGTAAACGGAGGGAATATTCTTTAAAAGAGTCTGCGTCTCTTCACCGTCTAATGTTAAACATACGTGAGAGCGTGAAGCTATCGTGTTACTACTTATGCCTCCCTGATAATCAGTTGGCAGAGAACAATTTGTATACTTCGATAGTTTATGCCAGTATTCTGTCTCTTTTTGCAGATCATCTGATTGTGCATACTCCTTGAGTCTCTCAGACCATTGTTTAAATGAACTTGCTTTCTTAGGAAGTTTTACCTTTTTATTCTGCGATAATTGTTCATAAGCGTTTTGCAGATCTTCAAGCAATATTCTCCATGAAACACCATCAATTGCGAGATGATGTATCGTGATAAAGAGACGTCCCGGCTGGTTATTCCCAAAATCAAAGAAGGCAGCACTGATCAAAGGTCCTTTTGAAAGCTCCAGACTCGCATGCAGCTCCGAACAGATTATCTCTAGCTCTCTTTTCTGAGTATCAAAAGATCGTCCTGAAAGATCATGAACGGAAAACGGTACTGAATTGTCATGATCATCGAACTCTTCATGCCAACCGGCATGATCCTGATAGAAACGCAAGCGCAAGGCGTCATGGTGCTGTAGTAATAGTCCAAAGACTTTTTCTAATGTCCGTGGATTAAACAAAACAGGAACTTCCAGCAAAACGGATTGATTGAAATGATTTGGCTCTACAAAATCCTGTTCAAAAAACCACTGCTGAATCGGCGTCAACAGTACCGGGCCTTTTACTACTGACTGGTCTGCTGTAATCTCTCGTATTGAACCGGCTGATGCCGCTAGTCCGCAAATTGTCTGGTTTGTAAACAGGTCTTTAGGGGTCAGCTTTAATCCTGCCTGGTTTGCTCTCGCAATTATCTGAATGCTTAAAATGGAATCTCCACCGAGTTCAAAAAAATTATCATGAACACCAACCTGTTCAACGCCGAGAATTTCAGACCATATTTTTGAAAGAATCTTTTCTGTATCGGTTTTTGCATCAACAAATTCCTCCGTTTCCATCCGTATACGATCAGGCGCCGGGAGCCCCGTCCTGTTTATCTTCCCTCTTGTGGTTAACGGTAACTCTTCCAGCATAACAAAGGTTGATGGCATCATATAATCAGGAAGTTTTTCACTGATAAATTCTCGTAACATTGGAGTAAGTTTTCTGCTGAATTTATTTTGCAGAGGATTATTCGCGTAGAATTTCCATGGTTTTTCTTGATTGATAACCGGTTGCTCCCACTCTATCAAAGCATTATCCTCTCCCCTGTTTAAATCCTGATTCCCAGCCTCTTTTCTTCTCAGTAAGACATTATAAGCACTGAAGGTGCTGTTACCAGCGCAGCTAATTCTGATAAAATACTCATTACTTACATTCCAGATAGATTCAGGATCCATCGCATTTCCAATCGATTTGGAAAGCTTTTCTTTCAATCTGCTTACCAAGGCTGTATCCGGTAATGTATCAAGCAGTTTGACTAATTCAAGATCCGCTCGTTTCCTTGCATCCACTATCCCTTCTATTTTCATAATAGTATCCCGGTTTCCCATTATGCTTTGCTCGAATTCACTATCATGAAAATCCTTGAAATTTATACAGGGAGTATCCGGTGCAGTTGTCGGCCCATCATTTATATGGAGCATCACATCATAGCGGAATTTTGTCAATTCGTTGTGATGCAACCCATGTTTCAGCTCTGTTCGTACATAAGTAACAGATGGTTGATGTTTTTTCAACGCGTAAAAAAAAGCAGGGTCCACGAACAACTCTTCTTCCTGCATTATCGCCTGCCGAACTCGATTCTTGAGTTGTGATATCTCAAGAGACGGTGAAGCGTTGTATAATTGAACCGATGTGTGAAAAGCATTCAGCAATCTCAAATCCTTCACATCGCCAATAAATATAACGCCTCCGGGTTTAACAACTTTAATTGCTCCATCAAGGACTTCAAGCAGGTAGTCAATAGTGGGAAAATACTGAATAACCGAATTGATAATTACCATATCAAATGATTCCGATTCAAAGCCTTCAAAATCATTGGCAGGACGGTGTAAAAGTTTAAGCCTGTTCAGCCCCTGCACCCTTGTTTTTAAATATTCAGCATATTCCAGGGCAGAATTGGAAAAATCCGTTCCTACATACTCGTGACATGTGGGTGCTATTCTTGAAAGCAAAAGACCCGCACCACACCCAATCTCTAACACCCTTTTCGGTTGAAAAGATAAGATCCTGCTTACCGCACCTTCAACCCACTCACGCATCTCCTCATCAGGGATCTGCTCACCTGTATAACTATTGTTCCATCCGGTAATATTAAATGTTATATCCTCAGCATTTGACTGACTATAGCTGTTCTGAAAGACTTCCCGCCATCTTGAAATCTGCTCTGCATCTTCCGTTTCGTCACAAAGATAGTCAAAATCCGGGATAATATATGCAACCAGCCTCTTTTCACCCGGATCATCTTCTCTTGCGATAACCACATTTTGCTTAACTCCCCTATGCTCTGTCAGCACCGTTTCAATCTCTCCCGCCTCTATACGGTATCCACGGATTTTTATTTGATTGTCAATACGTCCGATAAATTCAATAGTGCCGTCTGACAAATACCGGGCCATGTCTCCTGTTTTATACAGACGTTCTCCCGGTTTATCGGTAAATGGGTTTGGAATAAATTTCTCAGCGGTTAAAGAGGGGAGATTCAGATAGCCCATTGCGAGGCCGTGGCCGCCAATATATATTTCCCCGTTTACTCCAATGGGAACAGGATTAAGAGAAGGACAAAGTAGGTATATTTGATAATTAGCAACAGGTTTACCGATAGGGGTTCTCCTTTGCAGCTCATCACATTTTTCAGGAAAAAGAAAAAAGGTTGAGCAAATGGTGGATTCACTGGGCCCGTAGCCGTTTACTATTTGGATTGTCTCCGACAGGTCTTTAAACTTTTGTAATGTACCTTGTTTTATAGGCTCTACCCCTACAAGAAGATTCTCTAAATATACTTTCTGATCGGTTTCTTTAAAACGTTCTACAACCGGATCCAATAACGCGGTTGGGATATAAGCACTGGAGATCTTATGCCTCGTTAAATAGTCGGCAAAGAGAGGAGGATCGGCAAAAGTGACCTGAGTTAAAATATGAAGGGCACCTCCAAAACAGAGGTTTGAAAATATTTCCCAGACCGAAACATCAAAGGTAAAAGAACATACCGAAACACCGACACGTTTTCTGGAGGATGGTGTCGCATGTTCAAAAGCATAAAGCAGTGACAGTAAATTCTTATGAGTAATGGTAACACCTTTAGGAATTCCCGTTGTTCCGGATGTATAAATAACGTAAGCAGCATATTCACATACAACCGTACCTGACGGATTACCATTATTCATGGTAGGCCGCTCCGGGACAGTAAGCAACCCTTCGGCTCCATTCAGGATGACCTCATCTGATAAAACTATGTTTGTTTCATCAAGCACAACAAGATTGACCATCAAGTCTGAAAATCTATCGACAAGCTTATTTTGAGTCAGTAGGACTTCAACATTAGCATCATCTAAAATAAAAGCTATACGATCTTTTGGATATTCCGGATCAAGAGGTACATAAGCGCCACCGGCCTTAAGAACGGCAAGTATTCCCACAATCATTTCCACTGACCTTTCAATACATACACCTACAGGCTTTCCAGATTGAATACCATGTTCAATTAAATAATAGGCCAGATGATTTGCCCTTGTATTTAATTCTCTATAGGCAATACTTTCGTTTTCAAAAACAACGGCTTCTGCATCCGGTGATATTTCTACCATGGATTCGAACAGTTGGTGAACGCATTTATCACTGTTGTATTCCAGACCGGTATCATTCCACGTTACCAGGATCTGTTCTAATTCCTCTTTTTCTAAAATAGGCAGGTTTGCAATTTTCCGGTTTGGATCTTTAACAATTGAGTTTACCAATGTCAGAAAATTCCGGATCATATGTTTGATCGTGTCACTCTTAAACAGATCTATGCTGTAAATAAAGTTGCATTTCAGTTTGCCTTCAATTTCCCAAATATGGAATTCAATATCGAACCGTACCGTTCCCGGATCATAATCGATTGTGGTTATTGTTAGACCGGGCAACACCTCTCCTGAAGGCATTGGGGTATTCTGAAGAGCCATGGCAACCTGCATCAATGGATTCCGGCTCATGTCTCGTTCCGGGTGTAACTCCTCTACCAGCTTTTCAAAGGGAATGTCTTGATTTGCGTATGCGTCAAACGCAGTATGTTTAATGCGAGAAAGTAATTCCAGGAAATCCGGATTCTCCGACAAATCGCATCTTAACGCCTGAGTATTGACAAAAAAGCCAATCAGTGATTCGATTTCCGGGTAATTGCGATTGGCTATTGGAGCGCCTATTATAATATCATCCTGGTTCGTATAGCGTGACAGCAGCGTCGAAAAGGCTCCCAGTAAAACCATGAATAAACTGCATCCCGATTCGGCAGCTAATTCCTTTAATGATTTTGTTACAACATGATCCATTTCAAACCTTTCTGTTTTACCGTGAAAGGTTTGAATATCCGGCCTGTAATAATCCTGAGGAAGCTTAAGCACCGGCAATTCTAATAATTGATTCTTCCAATAGTTCAATTGCGATTCAATGTCTAAAGAGCTTCGCTGCCAGACGGCAAAGTCCGCATACTGAACCGGTAATTCCGGTAAGGACGACTTCATACCTTTACTGAAAGTTTTATATAATTCAGTTAATTCTTTAACAAATATACCCATTGACCACCCATCGGAAACAATATGATGCATTGTTAAAAGCAAAACGTACTCGGTCGGTTTTAATTTCATCAGACCAAATCTGATTAAAATGTCTTTTGCTATGTCAAAAGTAAGACTGAATTCTTTTAAAACAGAACGTTCAACCTCTTTCGACTGTTGATCATCAGGTAAATGAGTCAAATCTTCTATGGTTAAGGGTATCTGTTTAACCGGGCCTATGGCCTGCACCGCTATTCCGTTAATAGTGGGGAATGTAGTTCTTAAGGCTTCGTGACGCCTGATAATTTCATTAAAACATTTCTCCAGGACCTCTACCTTGAGATTACCATTAATTCGAATTGCTAAAGGAATAGTATAAAAGGGACTGTCCGGAACCAGTTGGTCCAGAAACCAGAGTCTTTCCTGTGCAAAGGAAAGTGGCAATTTCCCTTTTCTATCAACAGGAGTAATTGGTGGCAGCTTGAGTGTGCTTTCCCGGTGTTTTTCATCGATTTCCCTGCTCATATCCGATAAAATCGGTAATTCAAAGAGGCAGCGCACCGAAAAATCTACTGAGAAACCTTTACGAATACGAGAAACTACCTGAGTAGCAAGCAGAGAATGACCTCCTATCTCAAAGAAATCACTATTGCTGCCAATCTCTTCTGCGTCCAATACCTCTGACCAGATTAAAGCCACCATCTCTTCTGTCGGTGTAGCAGGCGCAATAACCCTTTTTTCAGAATTAAGTAATGATCTTTCCTGCAAAAGAAGTTTATTACGATCGATTTTTCCATTTGACGTCAGAGGCATCCTATCCATGATGATAAAAGATGCCGGTATCATGTAATCCGGTAATTTTGTTTTAAGATAACCTCGAAGTTCGGAACTTTGTGCGGAACCCACATAATACGCCGAAAGGAAATTATTCTCTGATTTATCCTGTTCAATAGCAATCACACACTCTTTAACACCCGTGTGCTCTGAAAGTACAGATTCTATTTCTCCCGGTTCAATGCGAAAACCCCGTATTTTTACCTGCTGGTCAAGACGGCCAAGAATTTCAATATTGCCGTCCGGAAAATACCGGGCGACATCTCCGGTCTTATAAAGACGAGAACCGGGATCATGAGAAAACGGATCAGGAATAAATTTTTCCGCGGTCAATTCCTGACGATTCAAATAGCCGCGAGCTAAACCAATTCCGGCAATATGCAATTCACCGGGAACGCCGACAGGAACGGGTGTAAGACTTTTGTTCAGTATATAGAGCCGGGTGTTGTCAATTGGACGGCCAATTGGCAGTTTCTCACTGTCAGACTTGTATTCATAGGATGCAACGCACACAGTTGCCTCGGTTGGACCGTATGCGTTAATAAACCGGTATTGTGCTGCCCACTCTTCAGCGAGAACCTGTGAACATGTTTCCCCGGCAACCACAAGAGATTGTAACGCAGATAATTTTACTTTCGGCATAACCGCCAATCCTGATGGAGGGAGTACTACATGGGTCACCTTATGCTTATTCAACAGTTGTGCTAAATCGGTACCCGGCATCAACTCTGAGCGCGTTCCAAGAATCAAGGTAGCGCCCTCGTAAAAAGTCATGATTATTTCCGCTAACGATGCGTCAAAGCTGAAGGAAGCAAAGAGAAGAAAACGGCTGTCCGCTTCAACATAATATGCCCGTCCGAGCGCTCCTGCAAGATTAACCAATCCCTTGTGAGAAACCATAACCCCTTTTGGCTTGCCTGTTGTCCCGGAAGTATAAATCACGTAAGCAAGGTTTTCAGGTGTTACCTTCGTAACCGGATTTTCTCCCCTATCCGGAGGTAATTCCTCCTGCCCATTGTCAAGACAAACAAGTTGTGCTGTATTTTGTGGCAACCTGACTGACAGGTCATATTGAGTTACTATCAGTCTCAAACCGGAATCATCGATCATGAAAAGCAATCGTTCCACGGGATATGCAGGATCTAACGGTATATACGCCCCACCCGCTTTCAGCACAGCAAGAAAACTTACAATCATTTCAATAGAGTGTTCCAGGTAAATGCCTACAGAAACTTCCGGTCCGACACCCATATCAATAAGACGATGGGCAAGTATGTTGGCTCGTGTATTCAATTGGCGATACTTTACCTGTTCATCACCAAACTCAACGGCAACAGCGTGTGGAGCTAAAGATGCCTTTTTTTCAAATACCTGATGAATGCAGAGCTCATCAGGATATTCGGATCGAGTATTATTCCAATCAATAAGAATCTTGTTCTGTTCTGCTTCACTCAGCAGGGGTAATTCCGATATGGTTTGATGTGGCTTGTTTGCAACACTGTTTAACAATATTTTAAAATGCTCTATCATCCGGGTAACAGTTGCAGCATCAAACAGATCTGTGTTGTACTCAAACAAACCGGACAACCCCTTTTCCGTTTCAGCAAGCTCAAGGGTAAGATCAAACTTAGCGGTGCTGCGTTCCAATTCCAGAGGCGTCAATGTCAGTCCCGGAATACTCGGATAGTCCACTGAAACATTCTGCATCGCGAGCATCACCTGAAAATAGGGAGTGTGGCTTAGTTCACGTTCCGGGTGTAATTCCTCTACAAGCTGTTCAAAAGGCAGATCCTGATGGGCATACGCGTCAAGGGTTGTCTGGCGAACCTGATTTAACAGTTCTGTAAAAACAGGATTGCCGGATAGGTCCGTACGCAGTACCAGTGTATTGACAAAGAATCCGATTAATGGTTCTATCTCTTTACGGTTACGATTGGCTGATGGTATACCGATAAGAATATCATTCTGATTACTATAACGAAAAAGCAATAGGTTAAACACCGCGGCCAGAACCATAAACAGACTGGAGTTTGATTCTCGCGCTAAATTGTTAAGTTTTCCGGTAAGACGGTAATCTATGTGGAAATGTAACGAAGAACCGTTAAATGTCTGGGCCGTGGGACGCAACCTGTCGTAAGGAAGCTCTAACAGGGGAGGAGCATATCGTAATTGTTTTTCCCAAAAATCAATACTGGTTTTCAAAACCGCTTTATTGAATTTTTCCCGCTGCCAGAATGCAAAGTCAGCGTATTGTATGGGTAGATCCGGTAAAAGAAACCGGGAGTTATTGAGGATATTTTGATAGACGACTGACAATTCCCTGAAGAAAATGCCTATTGACCAGCCGTCAGTAATAATATGGTGTAAATTTATAAACAGCACAGTGTCTGTTTTTTCTAAAAGGAATAATTTGACTCGAATTAGAGGCAGGCATGCAAGGTTGAAAGGTGCCTGCACATCAAGAGTACAGAGATCAACAACCCTTTGTAATCTCTCTTCCTCCTTATATGATTGTAAATCAATGATATCTATTGAGAGTTTCAGAGAATCAGAAATGACCTGTATCGGCTTACCGTCTTTTGACGGAAATATGGTCCTTAAGATTTTATGGTGTTTAATGATTTCATGTACACTCTGCTCCAGGGCTGGAATGTTAAGGGATCCTTTAAGCCGAACAGAGATTGGTACATTATATGCTGTATTGCCTTTAATCATCTGATCAAGGAACCATAATCGCTCCTGAGAAAAAGACAAGGGCAAATCTTTATTTTGTGAAACCGGCTCAATCTTAAGGAGGTTTGATTCCTGTAAGAAATTGAGTATATCGGATTTTCTACTGGCAATGAAGGTTCGAATTTCAGGAGTTAACACCCCTTTCGGTGCGTTATACCGCAAGCGGTCCCCATCCGCCCAGAGTTTGACGTCCAATTCGGCAAGCGTTAACAAAATCTCGTTAACACTTTTTCTCTCATCAATTTTAAATCTCGCCTTCTTCTCTGTCTTCATCTAATCCTATGGAAGCGGCTATTACCGCTTTGCTAAGTTTCTCAATATGTCCAGCCAGATCTGCAATAGTCGGTTCATCAAACAGGGTTCGCACCGGAAGTTTAAGATGAAACGTCTCGTGTATTCTCGACATCACCTGAATTGCCAGGAGAGAATGCCCCCCTATGTGGAAAAAATTGTCACCTGCTCCCACTCTATCCAGATTCAGTACATCAGTCCATATATCAGACAGGGACTTTTCTATTTCACCGCAAGGTTCAACATATTCAAGTCCGGAGTACGATCCATCCGGTTTCGGCAGAAGGATCCGGTCTATCTTTCCATTAGTCGTTAACGGCATCTTTTCCAGTTCAAGAAAAAATTGAGGTATCATATAATCCGGAAGTTTTGTTTTTACATAATTTCTCAAATCTTTTTGCTCAATCGTTTCACTTGTAACATAATAAGCAGCAAGCTGTTTATTTCCCGGTTGATCCTCACAAACTTTCACGACTGCTTCGCGAACTGCCATGTGGCTGCTAAAGGCCTGTTCAATCTCACCTAACTCAATGCGAAACCCTCTAATTTTAACCTGTGAGTCGATTCGCTCTATATATTCAATCTCTCCATCCGGTAAATAGCGAACGAGATCTCCGGTTTTGTACAACCGTGCCCCCTTTTCACCGGAAAATGGATCGGGGACAAAATTTTCAGCAGTCAAATCATCCCGGTTATTGTAACCTCTGGCAACATTTAATCCACCTATATATAACTCACCAGGCACGCCTATAGGAACAGGTTGAAAATATCTGTCTAAGACGAAAATCGATGTATTATCAATCGGCCTCCCTATAGGTACAATTCCTTTGCCAATGTTTTTTAAACAATGATAATAAGTGACATCAACAGCAGCTTCGGTCGGTCCGTAAAGATTATACAATTCCACATCCAGACAATCAAAAAACCGTTTCTGCAAATCAAAAGGCAATACCTCTCCGCTGCAGATCACACGTTTAAGAGATGCACATTTCCGTATCTCTTTATTGTCAAGAAAAACCTGCAACATTGACGGAACAAAATGAATAATGCTAATTTTTTTTTCAGAGATCAAATTAATCAGATATGAACTATCTTTATGTCCTTCAGGCTCTGCAACAACCAGGGTTGCACCGGTCATAAGCGGCCAGAAAAATTCCCATACCGAAACATCAAAGCTAAATGGAGTTTTTTGTAAAACACGATCATTTTCATTTAACCGGTAAAAGTTCTGCATCCATAGCAAACGATTACACACACCTTTATGCGTGTTCATGACGCCTTTCGGTCTTCCGGTCGACCCGGAAGTGTATATGATATAAGCGAGATTATCAGGTTGTAAGTCACAGGAAAGGTTGTGTCGGCTCTCCCGGCTTATTAAAGGCATATCCCTGTCAACACAGATTAAATCAATATCTTTTTTGTTAAAATTGCTGATATATTTTTCTTGTGTCAGAACTAATTTAACACCCGAGTCTTCAACCATAAATCTGACCCGCTCTTCAGGATAACCTGGATCTAACGGTACGTAAAAGCCGCCGGATTTAAGAATAGCAAGAAGAGATACAACCAATTCAAGAGAACGTTCCATATATACACCAACAACAGACTCCGGCCCGACCCCTCTTGATTTTAGATAGTGCGCAAGTTGATTAGAATGAACGTTCAGTTCTTTATATGTTATCTCAAGATCGTTAAATATCACCGCAACAGCAGATGGGATTTGTTCGACCTTTTTTTCAAACAATTGATGGATAAGCCTGGTTTCTGAATAATTTTTTCTGGTATTGTTCCAATCAATTAACAATGTATCTTCTTCTGCTTTACTTAAAAAGGAGATTTTGAATATTGATTGTTCAGGATTTTGAACCGCGCTGTTTAAAAGATTATGTAAATGGATGGACATGCGCTGAATAGTTTCTGCATGGAAAATATCAGTATTGTATTCCAATATGCCACTTAAACCAGATTCCGTTTCGCACATAATAAGATTTAAATCCAATTTTGCGGTAAGTTTGTCCGTTTCTAGAGGAACGACTGACAAACCATGCACATTGAAATTACTTGCAGGCATGTTTTGTAGAGTAAAACCAACCTGAAAAAGAGGCGTCCGGCTCATATTTCGTTCCGGCTCCTGTACTTCTACCAGTTTTTCAAAAGGAACATCTTGATGAACATAAGCGTCAAGTACGGTTCTCTTAACCTGCATTAATAATCCTTGAAAGCTTTGATTCTCGGATAAGTCTATACGCAGTACAAGGGTATTGATAAAAAGGCCAATTAACGATTCCAATTCCGACCTGTTTCTCCCCGCTATGGGAGAACCGATTAATACATCTCTCTGAGAGCTATAACGTGACAGTAATATCGCAAAAGCTGTCAAAAGAGTCATGAATAACGTGGCACCTTCTCTCTTGCTCAAATCCTTCAGCTTTTGACTCAGCTTAGAACTTAATGCAAAGGAAACCCTGCTGCCTTGATACGTTCTTTTTGGTGGATGGATTTTATCGGTTGGGATTGCCAAAACAGCAGGAGCATCTGCTAATTGGTTTTTCCAATACGTTAATTGCCTTTGTAAAAATTCCCCTTGAAAGCGTTTACGCTGGAGAATAGCATAATCAGCATACTGGATTGGAAGCCCTTTTAACAAAAGGGTCTTTCCTCTTAGAAATGTCTGGTAAAAATTTGACAGTTCGTTCATCATTACGCCGATTGACCAACCATCATAGATGATATGGTGAATGGTTAACAGGAAAACATGCTCTTCCGGTCTCAGTTTCAACAACTTCACTCTTATTAACGGCCCGTTTGAAAGATCAAAAGGTCTTAAATCGTCCTCATCAATCAGCCGATTCATTTCTTCATGAAGCCCTGAATCAGGCACTGATTGTAAATCTAATATCTCAATCTTTAATAAAAGTTCGGGGGATATGAGTTGAACAGGCATTTCGCCTTTTGTTGCAAAAGTAGTCCGTAATGATTCATGACGTTGAATAATCTTGTTTAAGCTTTGCTCAAGAATTGGAACATTTAATTTGCCAATTATCTTTAAAGCAACAGGTATATTGTAGGCGGCATTAGGGCCTTCAAGCTGATCGAGAAACCATAATCGCTGTTGGGCAAAAGACAATGGAAGGTCATCTGGTCTTGGGATGCTCTTAACCGTAGAGATTTTTGCGGATTTCTTTTCCTTTAATTTCTGCAGTATAGACCGTTGCTTTTCCGGTGAAAGTTTTCTGAAATCTTTTGCAAGTTGTTCGGTTGTTTTCTGCATATTTTTATTTTTGTAAAACCCTTTCAGGGTTTATCTTTTTTTACTAGTTACCCAGGGTGGCGCGTTGCTTACCCTGGGCTATAATATATAACCCCTTCGGGGTAAATATTTGTATTGAAAGTTCAGGTTTGTATCCTGAATCGCAACGTTTTATTACATAAGGAGTTTTGAGAACACCCCTGTCCTTTATCATATACCAGTAACCTGTCGCTTTACAAAACGACGACTGTCATTCCCGCAATCTGTTGAGCGGGAATCTGGAATTATCATTACAAGGGCAAATAGATTCCCATTTTCATGGGAATGACATGGGGCAACATTGAATTTTTTATTAAGATGTTTTCCCATCAGACATTTCATCCATTTCTGATTCTATTTCATGCAAGTCATCATCTTCCAGATGTTTCAAAGTATTGGCAAGTATGAATTCAGCCAACTCGTCAATTGTCGGTTTCTCAAAAATATCACCCACATGCACATCAACTTCAAAGATGTCCTTAATACGAGAAATTGCCTGAACCGCCATTACTGAATCACCTCCCAGCTCAAAAAATTCATCGTGAATTCCTATCTGTTCTATGGCAAACAGATCCTGCCATATTGTCACCAGTTTTTCTTCTATTTCATTGCGCGGACCTGTATATGGAGTATCCAAATCTGGTCTTTCATGCATGGCCGGTTCTTTTTTCTGCGTCTGTTCCATTTCGTGAATGGATTTTATTGTTGTCCATTGCTCAATCCTCGCTGATAAATCTCCAGTAGAAATAACTAGGTGGTTTGCCCCGCAGGATAAAACGCGTTCAAAAGCATCTATTCCTTCATCCGGCGTTATTGCAAATTCCAGCAGATGATTACTGATCGAACCTGGCTGTTCTATTTCCTTAAATAGCCAACCATCCCAGTTAACAGTGATCCAGGGAAATTTGCTCGATCTATTCTGCTTTTGAGCAAAGACATCCATGAAAATGTTTGCCGCAGAATAGGAGACAAAACCCAGTCCACCCAACACGGCAGATAATGAAGAAAACAGCATACAAAAATCCAGTTCCTTTTGTTTTAAAAGTCGGGACAAGACATACAGTCCCTGTACTTTTGGTCTGAATTGCTCTTCACATTCCTCTTGGTTCGTTTCCGCAATAGTACGAAACGCTTTCTCTCCAGTAATTCCCGCCGCATGGACAACACCGTTAATGTGGCCAAAACGTTTTTCTGCCTGTAAAAGAACCTCTTTCATTTCCTGCTCATCAGCGATATCCGCACTCAGAACCAGAACCTCAGACCCGTTGCTTTCGAACTCTTTGATTTTCTCGATCTTACACGTATCAGGAGCAGTACGTCCAACTAATATGAGTCTGGCTTTATATTCTCTTACCAGGTATTCAGCAAATAAGAGCCCGATATTTCCAATACCTCCGGTAATCAGGTACACACCTTCTTTTTTTAACAGGCTTTTTTTTGTATCCACGTCAAAAACTACAGGCTCATAGCTTGGAATCCATCGATGATTCCCACGAAACGCGATCAACTGTCCAGAAAATTCCGTGGATAGTTCTCCATAAAGGCGGTTTAAAAGCGCATGACGATTAGTCTTCAATTCATGAAGAGATATGTCAATGTTGCAACAAATGATATTTGAGTATTCCTGTGGAATTACTTTAACCAACCCAATAAGGCTGGACTTTTCGGGAATTAATTCTTCCTCTCCGCTTACCTCATGAACGTTATTAGATATAACTGCGAGTTGAATCGGATTATCTGAACATTCCGTCCCAAAAGCCTGGGTTAAATAAAGCAGGCTATAAAAACCAGAATATTGCATTTCATCTAACTTCACTTCACGGTTTCCGTTTTCCGTAAGACTCCAAACATGTACAATCTTTTCAGGAATCTGCCCAGCACTTTTCAGTTCCGTCAATAAAGAGCGGTAATCTTCCGGTCTTTGAGCATTAAGAAAATAACTATCCTCTCCTGTTTTTTTGAATTCCTTCCCGACTGCAACACAAATCACCCTGTTATCATTTTCTTTTATTTTTTTCACGAGTTCATGAGAGAAACCGCATTCACCTGCAAAAACTAGCCACAGGCATTTTCGAGCCTGAGCATCTTTCCTGTAATTATGTAAAGAGCGCTTCCATGAAGGAATGTAAAACCATTCCGCAATATCCGGTTTTTTCCCTTTATAACTCGTCTTTGAAGTCTGAGTTTCTTCAGGGGTATCTATCCAGTAGTACTCATGTTCAAACGGATAGGCAGGCAGAGGAATCCGGTAATATTTTTTGTTAGCGTAAAGTTTTCCCCAATCTACCTCTACACCTCTTAACCAGAGTTCACCCAATTTATTCAAGAATATTAGTGTTTCAAATTCACTGTTTTGCGGATTACATAACGAATTCAAGATTTCTTCTGAATTATTCTGAAAATCACTATTTCCTTTTATTTTCGTGGAATTGGTAAAAACCTTTTCCGGATCAAGACTCTGAAGTGCGGACACGGTATCATCAATATCTTTACATACAAGAACTCTCCTGTGATTGAAAGCCCTTCTTCCTAAGGAAAGTGTATAAGCAAGATTCGGAAGATATATTTCTGGGTTTTTCCGCATATATTCAGCAAGATTATCAGTCGCTTTGTTCAGTGCCGCTTCACTCCTGGCAGATATAGGCAATAGATAATATGGCCTGTCACATGTTTGTAAATCAGAAGACCTCACCTCCGGCGTTTCTTCCAGAACCAGATGCACGTTAGTCCCCCCCACTCCAAAGGAACTGACTCCAGCCCTGCGTGGGTTTCCGTCTTTCTGCCATTCAGACCTGCTTGCGTTTACATAAAAGGGGCTATTTTCAAAATCGATTTCGGGGTTAGGATTTTTGAAATGCAGACTGGGAGGAATTATTTTGTTCTTAAGTGCCAGTACAGTTTTGATGAACGAAGCGATACCCGAAGCGGAATCCAGATGTCCGATGTTTGTTTTCACAGACCCAATAGCACAAAACGATTTTTTCTGAGTACTGAACCGAAAGGCACGAGATAGTGCTTTAATTTCAATTGGATCTCCCAACTCAGTTCCTGTTCCATGTGTTTCTACGTAACCGATGGTCTCGGCTTTAATATCTGCCATTGTCAGCGCTTCGGCAATTACTTCGGTCTGGCCTTCCACACTGGGAGCAGTATATCCTACTTTTGATGAACCATCATTATTCAAAGCGAAACCTTTGATAACAGCATACATATGATCGCCATCTTCAATTGCATCCTCCAGCCTTTTCAGTACAACAACACCAACACCATTTCCGCTTACCGTCCCCCCTGCATCAGCATCGAAGGCGCGGCAATGACCGTCAGGAGAAAGCACCCCACCCTCCTGATACAGGTAACCTGCTTTTTGAGGCAGCAAAATTCTCACGCCACCGGCCAACGCCATATCACACTGATACGTAAGCAGGCTGTGACAAGCTATCTGAACCGTTGCCAGTGACGTTGAACACGAGGTTCCCACATTCATGCTCGGCCCTTTTAAATTCAATTTATAGGATGTTCTGGTTGGAACAAAATCTCCGGAATTACTTATCAGAATCTGAAAAAGACCTGTCGATTTTTCTATTTCACGGTTTGGGAGTAAATTATTTTGAAAATAACTATTCGTACCCGTTCCCGAAAACACACCAATTCTGCCTTTATAGTTTTCTGGAACGTAACCTGCGTCTTCAAGAGATTCCCAGGCACACTCAAGGAAGAGACGGTGCTGCGGGTCCATAACTTCAGCTTCTCTTGGTGTATAACCAAAAAATGAAGCATCAAACATTTCTACATCTTCCAGCACTGAGTTTGCTTTCACGTAATTCTGTTTTTTAAGCAAATCAGGGTCTACACCGGAATTTAATAACTCCTCTTCACTGAAAGATGAGATAGACTCAATGCCATTACAAAGATTATGCCAGAACTCACCAATATTGCGGGCACCGGGGAAACGACCGGCCATACCTATTACAGCAACAGAAACTGAAGAATCGTCTGTGTCAGTTTTATTCATATATAAAGATTACCCTTTCTTAAGCCTATTTCGAAATCTTTCCCGTAAAGTTTTTTGTAAAACCCTTTCAGGGTTCATATTATTGGTTAACATAGTACCCTGGGTGGCGTTTCACTTACCCAGGGCTATTTGGATACAACTCCTTCGGAGTAAAAGAACAGTGAGCACAATAACGGATTATCCACATTGAACAATTCTTAAGTAAAGTTGTCATTCCCGTAGAAACGGGAATCCAGAAACAGGAAGGACTAGATTCCCGCTCAACAGACCGTAGGAATGACAGGTTTTCAAAACCATCAGGCATAATATAAATTGTAGGGCTCGTTTCTAGAACTAAGCTCAGCTTTTGCAAACAAGCCAAGAATAAAGGCTATTAAAGGTATTATATTAATATCAAGGTCCATGACTCGTGTCTTAAATATTTGCAATATTAAGAAAGTTAAATACGTTAATTTTACCCTGAAAGGGTTTTATTCAATAGCCCAGGGTAAGCAAGGCGCCACCCTGGGTTTGAGATATAAGAATACAGTAAACCCTGAAAGGGTTTAACAAAATAATGGATCAAATTTTTAAATTAATCCCAAATATATCGCTCATCATATTCTACATTGTACTTTTGCAATAATCTCCTGAATTCGTCCTGAAAAGTCTCTTTACGATGATGTTCTTCCTGATTAGCAATATATTTTTTCAGTGGATCTACATGGGAAGGAGCAACTGAAAAAGCGCCATATCCATTTTGCCAATGAAAATCATTAAGAGACAAAATATTTTTTGTTTTTATCCATTTTGATGATTCCCGTTTGAGTTCACGAAGCAAATCTGAAATCGTATATTTTCTCGAAAGAAGACAAAGAATATGAATATGATCAGTTGTTCCACCAATAAGAAGAGAAGGAGAGTCAAGGTTTTTGCAAATACCCGCTAAGTAAGCATGTATTTCCTTCTGCAAATTTTTATCTTGCAAAAACCCTATACGATTCTTTGTTGAAAACACAATATGCAGATATACTTTAGCTAAAGACTGAGCCATATTGAAAACCTTTTTGTAAAACCCTTACAGGGTTTATATTATTTTATACATAATACCCAGAGTGGCGCTCCGCTTACTCTGGGCTGTTGAATATAACCCTTTCAGGGTAAGTTTCGCCTTCCATTCTTCTTATACTCATCTCAAAATTGTTTTCGGCAATAATCCAAAAACAATTTTGCCCGAGGAAAGTCCTCGGCATTTTTCAGTCCGGGGATAACCGCAACCAAACTTTGGTTTTTTATAATAATGTTACAAGTTAGAAATTCTCATTTTAACTGACTAAAGTGTGAGAGGTTAATTAGATCGTTATAACTTTTCTATTCGAAAAGCCTTTATTGTTCTCTTTTCATATTACTCCGAAGGAGTTGCATCCACTAGACCAAGGTAAGCGAAGCGCCACCCTGGGTTTGCGATAACCAAAAATTTCAAACCCTGAAGGGGTTTAACATAATTATATCTATAAAATTGATTCATTTTACAACATCCTGAGAATGCTTTCTCCGGTCCTTAATCATACTTTGCTTTTTCTTTACCAACGCCTGTTTTTGTTTTACACCACGTTCATTGAATTTTTGTTGAATAGTGTTATCCGGTTCTTTTGTTGTCAGGTAGCTTGCTAACTCCGATATTGTCGGGTAGGCAAATAAATCGGTCATTTGTAAACAACCATTGTACTTTTTTCCTAATTCGAAAAACACCTTAATTAAAAGCAACGAGTTACCTCCCAGGTCAAAGAAATTATCCGTTACTCCAATCTGTTCAGTCTTAAGAAATTTTTTCCAGATCAATGTCAAATCCTGTTCAAGTTCATTTTCCGGTGGTACATATATATCAGATTCTATTGGCGTAAAACCTGACAGCTCTTTTTTATCAATCTTGCCGTTTCTTGTTAACGGCATTTTATCTAATTGGAAAAAATAAGAGGGAACCATATAATCGGGAAGTCTGCCTGATAGATGCTTCCGGACGTGTTGCAGCGGAATTTCTTCCTCGCATACAATGTATGCAGAAAGCTCCATTCCGCTCATTCCATCATCACTGAAAACAACAACCGCTTCATTTATGAGCGGATGCTGTAAAAGGGCGTATTCTATCTCTCCACATTCAATACGATACCCCCGTATCTTTACCTGGTTGTCAATCCTGCCGGTATATAATATATTACCATCAGGAAGCCACATACCAAGATCTCCGGTTTGATACATGCGTTCTCCGGATCTGAAAGGATTTTCCAAAAACCTTTCAGCGGTCAGTTCCGATTGATTCAGATAACCACCAGCAACCCCTGCTCCACTCACATAAATCTCACCGGTAACACCTATCGGGACAAGATTTCTACTTTTATCCAGAATATCAATTTTCAGGTCCTGCAACGGCTTACCAACAAGTATGCTTTTTTTATTTTGAATAGAGCGTTGAGTAACGGCAAAACTGGTTACATGAACAGTCGTTTCGGTTATTCCGTACATGTTAACCAACTCTGTCTGTTTGTCATGGTAACGATTAAACCACAAATCAAGACCTCCAGTATCAAGCGCTTCACCACCAAAAATCACATATTTTAAAGAGAGTTTGCTTTCCTGTGATACGGCAACAGGAATTAGCTGTTTGAACGCGGAAGGGGTCTGGTTCAAAACGGTTACTTTGTCCTTAACAAGGAATTCGTAAAAATCAAACGGTGACCTGGCGGTTTCAAAAGGCACAACAACAAGTCTGCCACCATATAACAAGGCTCCAAAAATCTCCCATACCGAGAAATCAAAGGCAATTGAATGAAAGAACGACCAAGCATCAGAAGAGGTAAAATGAAAGATTGATTCCGTACTTTTAAATAAACGCACTACATTATCGTTGGTTACTAACGTGCCTTTGGGTTTCCCGGTTGAACCTGAAGTATAAATAACATAAGCAAAATTTTCAGGCAAAGCATTATGTGTAAGATTTGTATCCCTCTGTTCCGAAACATTATTAATGTCGATAATAGTGCCGCTACAGCCTCCCAATTTAGTAGTGAGGTTTTCCTGAGTTACTATCACCTTACACCGTGCGTCCTCAACGACAAATTTTATTCTCTCATCGGGATACTCCGGATCAATTGCAACGTAAGCCCCGTCCGACTTTAATATGCCGAGAAGCGCGATGATCATATTCTCCGAACGGTCAAGCAATACACCGACCAGATCGTCCGGTTGCACATGGTATAGTTTCCTTAAACAGTGAGCAAGACAGTTTGCCTTTCTGTTCAGTTCCCTGTATGTCAGCTCTCTGTCTTCAAAAACTACTGCTATATTATCCGGCGTCTGCTCTACCTGTTCCTCAAAAAGCGCTGATAGTGTTTTGTCACTACAAGAGTTCTTATTATCACTGTTAAACTCATATAATAGCTTGTTCTTTTCAGATTCAGGTATAATGTTAATATCATCTATACACTCTTCTGAGTCAGCAAGAATGCTCCTTAATATAGACATTAAATGGTGTTTAGCTCTCTGTATTCTATCTTCATGGAACAGAGAGGTGTTATATTCAATACTGCATTCCACTTCTTCCTCAAGTTCCGAAAAACTGAATGTTAAATCAAACTTGCTTATAAGGTAATCATTCCATGTTTGTGAAATTTCAACTCCCGGTAAACGGAACTCTATTTCTTCAATGTTCTGGTGTGTCACCATAACATCAAAAAGTGGAGAACGATTCACTTCGCGTTTAACAGCAAGCTCATCAACAAGCGTGTCAAACGGATATTCCTGATGATCAAAACCATTTGTCACGGTCTTCTTTACTTGCTTGAGCAGCGATCGGAAAGAATCCTTTCCCATTACCTTATCTCTAAGCGCTAGAGTATTCACATAATAGCCGATCTGTCCTTCAAGGTCTTTATGCTGTCTGCCGGCCACAGGGGAGCCAACAATGATATCCTCCTGACTCGAATACCGATAAAGGAGGACTTTTACCAATGCGACAAAGAACATAAACAGGCTTACACCGTTCGCTTTACATAATTCCCTTAATGAATCAGTGTTCTCTTTGCTGATAATGAAGTTTATTCTGTCTCCTTGAAAACTCTGGACCAAAGGACGAACAAGATCCGTTGGAAGAGATAATACCGGTATTTCTCCGGAAAGTTTTGTATGCCAGTAAACACCGGCATCTTTTAACTTTCCATTCAGGATCATTTCATTATGCCATGCACTGTAATCTTTATATTGCACAGGAAGAGGTTCCAGTAAAGCGTTCATTCCCATCAACCTGGACTTATAAAACACAAAAAGCTCTCTCACAAAAATTGATAAAGACCAACCATCGCATATAATATGATGTAGAGTTATAAGAAGCATATAATGTTTATTACCCAGCTTAAGCACCTTTACCCTTATCAGTTCCTCTTTTTCCAGATTAAAAGAGGCATGAGCGTGTTTGTATGATTCGGTCTTTACTTTTTCTTCAGGGTTTTTCCTACCGCTGAGATCCTCCATAGTAATCTTAAACACTTTATCTTCTTCTATTTTCTGTCTGGGTTCTCCTTGAATGGTTATAAACCGTGTTCGCAGAATTTCATGCCGTTCAACAAGTTGGTTTAAGGCAGAGGTTAGCGCCTCAATGTCCAGATCTCCCTTAATAGTAAAAGATGCAGGAATATTGTAAGCGTTTGAATTCTCTTCAATTTTATCCAGTATCCATAATCTCTGTTGAGCATGCGAGACAGGATAATGCGCAGCATCAGGTACTTTTCTGATCGGGATATACCGACTCTGTTCCCTATTATCAATAACTCCTGAAAGGCTCGATATCGTAGGATGTTGAAACAGAGTACGTAAATTGATCTCCACTCCCAGTTCACAATGAATCTGACTGCTGACTCTTACCGCTTTTAAGGAATGACCGCCAATATCAAAAAAATTGTCATGTACATCAATCTTGTCCCTTGAGAGAATTTCCTTCCATATGTCGCTGATTCGACTTTCTATTGAACTACGCGGGCCAATAAATTCAGATTTACCAGAGAGTTTAGCATTCCCGAATTCCGGCAATGCTCTCTTGTCAATTTTGCCATTTCGAGTTAGAGGCATTTTTTCCAATTGGATAAACTGGGATGGAACCATATAATGCGGAAGCTTGTATGAAAGATGTATTTTGATATCAGAAGCTGGTACCTCTCTATCACTTACTATATATGACACCAACTCTTTTTCCATATTTTCACTGTCTCTTACTATGACAACTGCTTCGTTGATAAACGGAAGTTGCAAGATCGTTTGTTCAATCTCACCACATTCTATTCGGAAGCCACGTATCTTTACCTGATTATCAGATCTGCCGAGAAATTCTATATTACCGTCCGGCAATAATCGCGTGATATCAGCTGTCCGGTACATCTTCTTTCCCGGTTCAAATGGGCATGGGATAAATTTTTCATCTGTCATACTCGGATGGTTTAAATATCCCATTGCAAGACCGTCACCAGTTATAC
>Ga0209141_1000161_pt1 | contig 58627 bp, 50 predicted proteins | sample SaaInlLV_10m_DNA_2_FD_184676 | JGI IMG/M metagenome (GOLD analysis project Ga0209141, IMG submission 184676) | Marine microbial communities from expanding oxygen minimum zones in the Saanich Inlet - Saanich Inlet SI074_LV_150m_DNA (SPAdes) (version 2) | ecosystem: Environmental > Aquatic >... | reverse complement strand
AGCGAATACAGCAGTCGTGTCGTGAGGCTGGGTTGAAGCTGCCAGAGTTCAGCTATCAACACTCCGATCTATGGGTGGTTTTCCATTTGAGTCAGTCGGAGACAGTATCAGACAAAATGTCGGAGAAAACGTCGGAGAAAATCCTGCAAGTAATCCGGGAAAATGAAAAAGTGACCATTCGTCAGTTGTCAGACCGGACTGGTGTGACAACCAGAAGCATCGAGAGAAATATCAAGAAGCTTCAGGAGGATGGTGTACTGGAACGGGTAGGACCAGCCAGGGGCGGGTATTGGGAGCTGTTGCAGTGAACTGTCTTTTGAGAATAAACAGGTGGCATGAGAATTTAAGATCTATTTCAAATCTATGGAGTAAAAAAACAGAGTGACTGAATTACCTATAGAACATGAATGTGAACAGATGCCCGATGGAGTCAGTCTGAGTTATCAGGAGGATCCTCACCCGGCCTGGACTCTTGGGGTTTTGAAAGAGGCAACGGAGGCTGACCTGGAGCAGAATCACTATCTGGAAGAGGAGGGGGATCTGGTCTGGGCCACTTATTTGGAGGTGCTTTATTGTCCCTATTGTGGTGAAAGGTTGCCAGGGATGAAGAAAGCGGACCTGAGTGGCTATGGGCACTTCCACCATTATGATGGGAGTAGTTGGTGATTGATGAAGGAATGCAGGCCAAAGGGTGGTAAACAGCTACAGAGAGATTCAGGGGGGGTGTGATCTCAACCACGATGCGAGCAGAATACCGGCATTTTACAAGTTAAAGAGAAAAAATCTCCTTATGTGTTGGAATTCTGTCTGTTTATCGTTATATTGGGATCTGATCGCAGCACAATAAGCCTATAGGAATACCCATAATGATCATCTCTTTTTCTATTGAAAACTGGAAGTCTTTTCGTGATCCAGCGTCTTTCACAATGGTTGCCGGTAAAGAGCGCCAGCATGGCGAGCGGGTAGCAAAAGTAAAAAAGTATAGTACCCGATTGCTGCCGGTCTCATTGATCTATGGTGGTAATGCTTCTGGAAAGACCAACTTGTTCTCTGCACTCAGTTTTTCCAAGATGCTGGTGGTCAAGGGTACCCATCCTGATGGATTGATTCCGCTGGAGCCATTTCGGCTGGCTACAAAGGGTGAAGAGAAGCCGTCACATTTTGCTTTTGAATTATTGATTGATGAAGTCGTGTATGAGTACAGCTTTGTAGTAGATCGCAGGCAAGTGTTGGAGGAGCGGCTGGTTCAGGTCAATAGCAGCAGCGAAAAGCTTCTGTTTGATCGAAAGGGTGAGGAGATTGAGTTTGGTGCAGCTCTGAAAAAGGATCAGCTGCTCCAGTTTGCCTTCCGGGGTACGCGAGAGAATCAGCTGTTTCTAACCAATTCAGTATCTCAGAAGGTAGATAACTTTCGTCCGGTTTATGACTGGTTCAGGGATACATTGGAGCTGGTTGCCCCTGATGCACGTTTTGAATCCTTCGAACAATTTTTGGATGAAGGGAACCCTCTGTTCGACACAATGAATGATCTGTTGCCTCAACTCGACACAGGTATCAATCGTCTTGGTGGAGAGGTGGTGCCGTTGGAGAGCTTGCCTATTCCAGATCTGATGAAGAGCTCTTTGCTGGAAGACGTGAAAGAGGGGATGAGTTTGCGCCTGCTTGGTGGGCCGGTCAATGAGCGTTTTATCGTGACTCACCAAGATGGCAAGTTGGTTGCAAAAAAGCTGGTTACCTATCACCCTACCGAGGATGGTGGCGAAGCCAAGTTTGAAATGCGTATGGAGTCGGATGGTTCGCAGCGTGTGATTGATCTCTTGCCCGCTTTCTTGGATCTATCTTCTAGCAATAGCAAGAAGGTGTATGTGATTGATGAGGTGGATCGCAGTCTGCACACGTTGTTGACACGCCAATTGCTGACAGCATATCTGTCCAGCTGTTCACCAGAGTCTCGTTCACAATTATTGCTTACAACACATGATGTATTGTTGATGGATCAGCAGTTGCTGCGCCGAGATGAGATGTGGGTGACAGAACGAAATAGTGCAGGAGCTTCTGAGCTGATCTCATTCAGTGAATTTAAGGATGTTCGTTATGATAAGGATATCCGCAAGAGCTATCTGCAGGGGCGGATGGGAGGGGTGCCTCGGATTCTTCTTGAAGGTACGTTAGGTACAGCTGCTGCCCATACAGGCTGTGCTGAGGTCCACTAATGGCACGCAGAAGCTTTAAGCGATCAGAGCCAAGTCGTAGCTACAAAAAGCTGTATCTGATTTCAACCGAAGGGTCAAAGACGGAAAAAGAGTACCTTAACCTGTTTAATAGCAGGGGCTCCATTGTTCGGGTGAAATGCTTGAGCAGTAAAGATCGAAGCTCACCGAACCATGTATTGAAAAGAATGCGTGACTATCTGAAGGATGAGAGGCTTCGGAAAGAGGATGAAGCATGGTTGGTGATCGATAAAGATCAATGGAGTGATCAACAGTTGAATAGCTTATTGTCATGGACAAGAGCAGAGAGTAATTATCATTTGGCTGTTTCGACACCCAAATTTGAGTTTTGGTTGTTGCTCCATTTTGATGATGGACAAGGTGTACTCTCTTCTGGAGACTGTTCGCGCCGCTTAAAGAGAGTGCTTCCCGGTTATGATAAAGGCATTCAACAAAGTTGGTTTGGTCAGGCAGAAATCAATAGGGCGGTCAGTAGAGCGCAAGAGCTTGATAACCCTCCAACCGTTAGTTGGCCAACCACAAATGGAACTACAGTCTATCGTTTGGTTGAACAGCTGTTGGAAGGAAGGGGTAATTAGGTGATAACGCAAAGGCGAATACCAAGCTGAGACTAGCTCACCTTAATGACATAGAAAAATGTTAAACCATCTCTAATATATGCAACCGACTCTCCTTTCAGAAGAGATCAGTAACGGTCTCAAGAGCTTCATCACCACCGGTTTTGAGACCGATACCCCCTATTTCAAAGGGCTGTTCTCCCGCTTTGTGGAGGGGCAGGGCAATCTGTTGAAGGGGCCATGGGTTTCCATGGGGTTGCCGTTCCAGACAGGAGAGCAGGGTACTGGATTCTTTTCCAGTTTTGAGACCACTTACCCCCCTTATGTGCACCAGCAGCAGGCTTGGGAGCGGATCACCTCGGATCGATTGGCTCGTTCAACGCTGGTAGCGACCGGTACCGGTTCAGGCAAGACAGAGTGCTTCCTCTATCCGTTGCTGGACCATTGTGGTCGCCACCGAGAGAAGGGGATCAAGGCGATTGTGATCTATCCGATGAATGCCCTGGCAACTGATCAGGCCAAGCGTTTTGCGGAGGAGGTGGCCCATGCGCCAAGCTTGAAAGGAGTGCGGGTTGGGCTCTTCGTTGGGGGAAAGGAGGAGCAGCCGGTTCGGGAGATGCAGGCGAGCTCAGTCATCACCGACAAGAATATCTTGCGGGAAACCCCCCCCGATATTCTGCTCACCAACTACAAAATGCTCGATTTTCTGCTGCTACGCCCGAAGGATCGGCCATTGTGGCGCTTTAATGGGCCGGAGACTTTGCGTTACTTAGTGGTGGATGAGCTGCATACTTTCGATGGAGCACAGGGGACCGACCTTGCCTGTCTGATTCGTAGATTGCGAGGCCGTGTTGCGGATAGTGATCACCCGCTGATCTGCGTTGGGACCTCGGCCACCTTGGGGAGTGGTCGTGGCGCAGTAGCATTGACAGAGTACGCCTCACAGGTATTCCATGCCGCCTTTGATGAGCATGCGGTAGTTGTGGAGCAGCGTCAGGGAGTAGAGACCTTTCTTCAAGATCCAATTCAGTATTTGTTGGTGGAGTCTGAGGATCTGGTTGAGCGTCTGGATGCGACTTGCTGGCCTTCGTTGGAGGCGTGGCTGGATCAGCTGTTTACACTCTTTTTTGTAGGTATCGAGCCGCTGGACTGGAAGAGTAAACAGGCAGGTGTTCATTTAGGAAGTCTGCTCAAGCGCCATCTGCTGTTTAACAATATTCTCAAGCTGCTCTCTCGATCGCCATTGATAGAATTGGAGGCGCTCTCAGAAGCGCTACGTGGTACTTTGCCCCACGCTTTTCAGCCCCATGCTGCGGCAGTACTGAATGCGCTGGTTGCATTGGTGGCGCTGGCAAAGGATGAGCATGGTCTACCGTTGGTCAATCTGCGCCTGCAGCTCTGGATGCGTGAGATGCGGCGTATGGTGGTTCCATTGAAGCGGGTTGAGGATGATGAGATATTACTTCCCCGCTTAATGTATGCCGATGACCTGAAGCAGGGGAATGAGGAGCTGGCTCTACCGCTGGTGCAGTGTAACCACTGCAACACTACCGCCTGGATTACCCGTCTTGCACCGGGTGAGTCCAATATCAATGTAGATCTGCGGGCGGTCTATCAGGCATGGTTCAGTCAAGACCCTGAATCAGTCATGCTGTTACCGTTGCTGAAGGGTGAAGAGCAGCCTGAGTCGCGAGGTATGGTGCGTTACCTCTGTAGAGAGTGTGGGCACCTGCAGGGGGGCGATGAGCGCTGCTCTGCCTGTGGACAGGACTCTCTGCAACGGGTATTCAGGCCAGAGCTTCTGAAACAGAAAAAGGGGAAGGTAAATCGTGTGGTTTCTGAGCACAACTGCCCGGTCTGTGCCGCGAGCCACTCGATGATTGTGTTCGGGGCGCGCTCGGTCACCCTCTCTAGTGTAGCGATCCACCACCTCTACGCCAGTCGCTGGAATGATGACAAGAAATTGATCACCTTTTCGGATAGTGTGCAGGATGCATCCCATCGAGCCGGTTTCTTTGCTGGGCGTACTTGGCGCAATCTTGTGCGGGGCGCGATGGCACAGGCGATGGTTGAGGAGCGGATGGCGCTGGATGAGTATTATCAGTGGCTACCGAATTTCTGGCGGGATATGACGATCAACCCAAATGCCTGGAGTGATCTGGAGTTTGTAACGCACTTTATCGGTCCAAATATGCTCTGGTATGAGGAGTACTTGGCACTGCAGAAAGAAGGGGCTACGGAGTTGCCAGCGGATAGCCGACTGGTGAGTGATGTCAGTAAGCGGCTGGAGTGGGAGGTGTTGGCAGAGTTTGGCTATCGCAGTGCGATTGGACGGTCGCTGGAGCAGGTTGGACTGTTGGTGTTGGGAGTGGAGCGTGCTGCGGTTGAGCGAGCGGTTGAGGCGCTAATGGTTTCGCTGCATGAAAATGAGGGGCTGCGTTGGATCGAGAAGGCTCAGGTGAGCCATTTTGTGCTGGGATTGTTGTTGCATATGAAGCAACTTGGAGCGATTGATCATCGCTTTCTGCAGAGTTATATCCAGCAGGGAGGGAGGAATTGGCTCTTTAATCAGCAGAGTTATCTTCCTTCTATGGCCCCCAATGCCAGTGCCCCGGTTTTTCTGACAGATGCCCGTTCTCACTCCAAATTTGAGACGCTGACCAGCGGAAGCAGAGATAGTTGGTTGGTGGCGTGGATGAAGAAGACGCTGGGGCAGGAGATGCTCCCGGTTGGAGTGGAACGCACATTGATTCCACTGGTGATGGATCAGCTGGTCCAACAACAATTATTGGTGGCACATGATGGGCAGAAGGGGAGCAGGGTATGGGCATTGAACTCTCAGCAGCTCTATCTGAGCCGTCGAGTGGCGATGTTGGAGACTGCCTCTGCAAAGGATCGCCGTTTTGTGGATGAGGCGCTGGTTGATCTACTGGAGGGGATGCCTTCACTGTTACATGGTGATCAAGGCTGCTATGAAGCAAGACAGCCAAGAGAAAACTGGTTGGCCAAAGCGTACCAGCAAGGGGAACTTGCACGAATCTTCTCAGGAGAACACACGGGACTGTTGGAGCGGGATCTGCGCCAGCAGATTGAGCATGACTTTATTCACGGGGATCACCCTTGGTCGTGTAATCTTCTTTCGGCTACCCCAACATTGGAGATGGGTATCGATATTGGGGATCTCTCCTCGCTGCTGCTCTGTTCAGTCCCTCCAGCGCAAGCGAACTACCTGCAGCGTATCGGTCGTGCAGGGAGAAGGGACGGTAATGCCTTTGCGATGACGGTGGCAGAGGGTGCGCCACATGATCTCTATTTTTATGCCGACCCACTGATGATGATGGCAGGGGATGTGGAACCGCCTGGGGTTTATCTGAATGCTTTTGCAGTGATCTCTCGTCAATTGACGGCGTACTGTATGGATCAGTGGGTTGATAGCGGTATTGATGAGCGTGCGATACCAAAAGGGGTGAAGGGGGTATTGGATGCGCTGGAACGGGGTGACCATGCGCTGTTCCCCTTTAATTTTCTTGATTTTGTAGAGGCTGAAGGGATAGGGCTGTTTGATGCCTTTGTTGCCCTTTTTGGCGATGAGCTGACGGAGGCCTCTCAGCTGCGACTAAAGCAGTTTGTGTTGGATGAGGGGGAAGAGGAAGGAATCCGCCAACGACTGATTACTACACTGCATGGACTTCAACAGGAGCGCGAGGGGCTGGTTCGCAAGATTAAGGCATTGAAAAATGCACTCGATCGCCTCAAGCGAAAACCAGAAGATGAAGCGGTTATAAAGGAGATGCGGGAGGTTGAGCAGGAGCGTGGAGGGTTGATGGTGCTACTGCAACAGATCAATGGCAAGCAGCCACTTAACTTTATGACTGATGAAGGGCTGATTCCTAACTATGCATTTCCTGAGCAGGGGGTGACACTGCGCTCGGTGATCTACCGTAAACGTGGGCAGCCGAAGGAGGGGGAGCCTCCCTATGAGAATGAGATCTATGAGTATGAGCGCCCCGGTGTATCGGCCATTCGTGAACTGATCCCCAATAGCAAATTTTATGCGGGGGAGCGCCGTGTGCAGATTCGGCAGGTGGATCTGGATCTCTCATCGATTGAGCAATGGAGGTTCTGCCCCAGTTGTGCCCATGCTGCGATTTCACAAGTACATGTGGATGGCGATTGTCCGAAGTGTGGTGATCCAATGTGGTCGGATGGCGGTCAATTGATTGAGATGGCCCGTCTGCGTCAGGTGATGGCTAACAGCAGTGATCGGGATAGCCGGATCTCTGATGAGAGTGAGGATCGAGAATCGTCGTTTCATGTACGGCAGATGATGGCTGATGTTAAGCGTGAGCAGGTCGTGCAGGCATTTCGTATTGCTGAGGATGCGTTACCTTTTGGTTTTGAGTTTGTCCGTAAGGTGGCCTTTAGAGAGGTTAATTTTGGAGAGTATGGGGCAACAGGTGATGAGTTGGAGATTGCTGGTGTAGCTGCTGTGCGCCCCGGCTTTCTGCTGTGCCGCCATTGCGGCATGGTACAGAATCGGCACAAGGTTGCAGCAGGTGAAGCGCAGGAGCATAGCCATACCTGTCGATCAGGACGAGAGCGTCCAAGTGATGAAAAAAACCTAGTCGATTGTCTCTATCTCTATCGGGAGTTTTCATCTGAGGCACTGCGCATCTTGATGCCGCTCTCTACTTTGGAAGAGGGTGAAGGGTCTCTTAACTCCTTTATCGCTGGGTTGCAGTTGGGGTTGCAGCTACGTTTTGGCGGTAAAGTCGACCATTTGCGGGTGATGAACTACAGTGAACCCGCAGAGGGTGGAGGAGAGCGCCACTTCTTGATGATCTACGATTCGGTGCCTGGGGGAACGGGTTATCTGCAGCAGCTGATGGAGCAGCCTGAGCAGATGATGGAGATCTTCCGGCTGGCTCATGACCATATGAGCAGATGCAGCTGTAACCAGGATTTAGAGAAGGACGGTTGTTATCGCTGTCTCTATGCCTACCGAAATAGCCATGGAATGGAGTCGACCTCACGGGATCGTGCTGTTGAGTTGTTCGGGGCAATTTTGGATCATGCGGATCGGATTGAACCACTCGAAACAGTCGATGAAATAGTGGTCAATCCGCTGCTGGATAGTGAGCTGGAGCGCCAGTTTATTGCGGCGTTTCGTGTTGTCTCCATTGATGGTTTGGAGGTCAAGATTCACCAGCAGCTGGTGGGTGACCGCCCAGGTTGGTTCCTGCAGGTGGGAGAGCGCTTGTACACCATAGAACCACAGGTGGACCTTGGTAAGAGTGATAGGGTTGAGCTGCCATCTCGTCCGGATTTTGTGATTCGGTCCGCCCGCACGGATGGGCAGAATCCATTCTTGCCGATCGCGCTGTTCCTGGATGGTTATCAGTATCACAACAAGATTAGTGCTGAGGATAGCGCCAAGCGGATGGCTATCCTCTGTAGTGGGGAATTCCGTGTCTGGTCGTTGACTTGGGATGATGTGCGTGATCAGTTTGCAGGTACGCGACAGGAGTTGGGTAACCCATTTAGTCATGATTTGAATGATGTGATGCTGCAGATTGTAGAGCCTATGTCGAAGCGGTTACAGGTTTCAGATTCATTCTTTAAGATGTCGCTTAAGTCGTCCTTTGAACAGTTACTGCATTTTTTGGCGGATCCAGTCCCAAAACAGTGGCAGTCACTCGCCTTTGTGCGCTCACTCTACTGGTTTGATCGTACCAACATGGTTGCCGAGGAGTGGGTGAATGAGGTGAGAGGGAGATTGAGCCAGCAGATGCCGGTGTCGATGGTTGCAAAGGCTGATCTAGATCAACCATCTGCTTGTGCAGAATCTGACTTTGGATCGTTGCATATTGATTTGATGGTGCCGCAAGCAGCTATCCAACAGGCCTCTTCTGATGCGTTGATTGTTAGTGCAAGATTGGATGATAAGGGGCAGGAAGAGGGAGTAGAGAAGCGCTCTTGGCATGGATGGTTGTCAGCAGCGAACCTGTTCCAGTTTTTGCCCCACTTTATCTGGTCGAGCAGTAGTGGTGTGGAGTCGGGCGTTTATGAGGCAATTACGCTGGATCGACGTGGTAGTTTCATTTCTGTTGATGAGGGAGAGGATGGAGAGCAGTTTGTCTCATCAGAGGCATGGAGAGATGCCTGTGGTTTAGTAGATTCAGAACTGAAAGAGTCTCTCTGTGAGTTGGAGAAATCAGGTTTGTCGGTTCCGGTTGTAGGCTATGAGATAGATAATGATCAGGGCGAGGTTGTTGCAGAGGCTGAACTTGCCTGGCCAGATCAAAAGATAATTTGCCTATATGCAGAAGAGAGTGAGCAGCTGTCCTCTGAATCTTTACCTGAGTGGACGCGGGTTCTGTTGGAAGAGGAGTGGGAGAGTGAAGTGAAATCACTCTTCAATGTGAGCAATTAGGAGTAAGTGATGGATGCGGTAGTAGCAATTTCGAATGATTTTTTTAAGTGTTTTGCAAAGTTACCCAGAGCGCAGCAAGGTAATGTGATGAACTTTGTCTCTCGTTTTCAGAATGATCCTCGCGCTTCTGGTATCAATTACGAGAAGATTCGTGACGCAAGGGACCCCAATATGCGATCGGTGCGGATTGATCAGAAGTATCGTGGGATTGTGCTTAAGCCAGAGCAAGGTAATATCTTTATGTTGCTTTGGGTGGATAATCATGATGACGCTTACGACTGGGCGCGTCGCCATAAGTGTAATATCAATCCGGAGACAGGAACCCTGCAGATCTATGCGGTTTCAGCGGTAGATGCTCCAGAGGTTGAACAACAGGCCCAGAAGGTCGTAGAAGAGAGAGCCCCAACATTTGAAATGTTGAAGGATCGTGAGTTAATCAGGTTAGGGGTCCCTGAGGAGCATATCTCTTTGGTGCGCACTATTTGTGATGAAGGTGAGTTGGATGCAGTTGAGTCCAACTTGCCTCAGGAGGCGTATGAGGGGCTCTTCTTTATCTTAGCGGGATCGAGCTATGATCAGGTGATTGCAGATCGAGAGGCTGCTACAGAAGTGGAGGTCGATATCGACGACTTCCAGGCGGCACTGGAGCGAGTCGGCAGCCAGGGTGTCTTCGTGATTGTTGGCGATGAGATTGAGCTACAGGAGATGTTGAATGCCCCACTACAGCAGTGGCGAGTATTTCTTCATCCATCACAGCGCAAATTGGCTTATGGGGTGAAAAATGGTGCTGTACGAGTGCTGGGTGGTGCGGGTACCGGAAAGACAGTTGTAGCGATGCATCGAGCCAAGTGGTTGGCAGAAAATTTGGTTCCGGATGGGCAAAAGATCCTCTTTACTACCTTTACTCGTAATCTGGCTCAGGATATTGAGCAAAACCTTAAGTCCATTTGTGATGCGCAAGCGCTATCAAAGATTGAGGTGGTTAATCTGGATCAGTGGGTTTCACGCTTTCTCAAACGAAATAACTATGACTACGTTATTGCGCACAATACCAATACTTATTGGGATGCCGCCATTGGCATGGCTCCCGTCGAGCTCAATTTTCCTGATTCGTTTTACAGGGAAGAGTGGGGGCGGGTGATCCAACCACAGAGTATTACTACAGTGGATCAGTATAAAAAAGCATCCAGGGTGGGGAGAGGGACGCGATTGAATCGAATGCAGCGGCTGCAGGTTTGGTCAGTATTTGAGGAGTATCGTTTGCTGCTAGAACAGGAGAAAAAGCGAGAGGTTGATGATGCCTACCGAGATGCTGCAACTCTATTGAGAAATGGAGCTAAGAGCACTGGAGCTTACTTTTCTGTGATTGTGGATGAAGCGCAGGATATGGGAACGCAGGCATTTAATCTGGTTCGGCAGATTGTTCCTGAGGGTGCAAATGATATCTTTATTGTCGGAGATGGGCACCAGCGTATCTATGGGCGCAATAAGGTTGTTCTAAGCCATTGTGGAATCAATATCCGTGGTCGAGCACGTAAGCTGAAGATCAACTATCGTACAACGGATGAAATTCGGAAGTGGGCAGTCAATTTGCTGGAAGGACTCGCTGTTGATGATCTTGATGGAGGTGAGGATGATCAGCAAGGGTACAAGTCTCTGTTGCATGGTGATCTACCTCGAATAGAAAATTTTGAAACGGCGGAGCAGCAGTCCGGTTTTATCGCTCAGTTTTTACAGGAGCGGCAGAGGCAAGATGCCGCACTCCATGATATTTGTATTGTGGCTCGCACCAAGCGTGAGAGGGATGATATTGGGCAGCGACTGAAAGGCTTGGGTGTCTCTGTGTATCTGTTGGAGAAAGAGGGGGCAGATAGTGAGAAACAAAATCATGTACGGCTGGCAACCATGCACCGAGTGAAAGGGTTAGAGTTTGAAGAGATGGTGTTGGCCAGTTTGAATAAGGGGCTGGTGCCATTAGGTGTAGCGCTAGACTCTGCGGGAGATCCTGTTGAGAGGCGGCAGGCTGATCTTGAAGAAAGGGCTTTGCTATATGTGGCAATTACTAGGTCAAAACGAGCTGCACTGTTGTTGTCTTGTGGGATGGTTAGTCCTTATCTTGGGTGATGATACAGTTGGCTATTGATGGAGAGCAGCTAGCTGAGATGGAGAAGGTGTTGCTTTAGTTCTTAGAGTCAGCTTTGTGTATCAAGCAGCCTCTTAATTTTTCGAGGAGCACTAATTCCATTCCAATTCCAATCAGGTTTTGCTGAAAAGAGAGCTTTTTACCATTCTGTTATAGGGGGGGGCAGCCGTAAAATGCAAAGAGCCAGATATTTCAAAGAAAACGGTTGCAATTTTAGAGGGGCGTCTGTAGTATACGCACCTCGTTGATGCGGGGTGGAGCAGTCTGGTAGCTCGTCGGGCTCATAACCCGAAGGTCGTTGGTTCAAATCCGGCCCCCGCTACCAATTAGCAAAAAGGCCGATCTTTTTGATGAGATCGGCCTTTTTTTATGTTTTTTTTATATGAAAAAGGTTGTTGGTGACACTGTAAATAATGGCAACAATTCGCGAAAAACTGTATGAAATCATTACTCCAGTCGTAGAAGGGTTGGAGTATGAGTTGGTGGGTATTGAGTATCTTCCTCAAGGTAAACACTCGCTGTTGCGCGTCTATATTGATCAGGAAGCCGGTATCGCGTTGGAAGATTGTAGCAAGGTGAGCCATCAGATTAGTGCTGTGATGGATGTTGAAGATCCAATCAGTAGTAACTATAACCTTGAAGTCTCCTCCCCAGGATTAGAGCGCCCACTGTTTGTGGAGGAGCACTACATCCGTTTTGCCAATAACCCCGTTTTTATCCGTATGGCTTTCCCTATTGATGGGCGACGCAAGTTCGAAGGCATGCTGCAGGGGTTTGAGGATGGAGATATTTTGCTTCAGATCGGTGAGGAGCAGTTCCGTCTGCCTCTGGCGCAAGTGGACAAGGCTCACCTTGCTCCACAATTTGATTGAGTGTTTATAAAACTAAACTACGAATACTGAAAGAGAGTCGAGTTATGAGTAAAGAAATTCTGCAAGTGGTAGAGGTGGTGTCCAATGAGAAGGATGTCAGCAGAGATGTGATCTTTGAGGCGCTGGAGTCCGCGCTGGCGATGGCCACTAAGAAAAAACATAACGAAGAGATTGGTGTTCGTGTCGCAATTGATCGGGCCACCGGAGAGCATGAGACCTTCCAAACGTGGGAAGTGCTGGATGGTGATGAGCCTGGGATCGCCATGGAGTATCCCGATGCACAACTGTGGATGATTGATGCGGTAGAGATTAACCCCGATATCAAACCTGGCGAATTTATCGAAGAGTCAATTGAGTCGGTTGCCTTTGGACGTATTGCTGCACAGGCGGCCAAGCAGGTGATCTTCCAGAAGGTGCGTGAGGCTGAGCGTGAGAAGGTTGCTGCAGAGTATAGTGAAAAGGTTGGTGAGCTTCTGGGTGGCACCGTGAAACGTGTGGATCGCGGTAATGTGATCATTGATCTGGGTAGCAACGCTGAGGCAGTGATCCCCAAGAATCAGCAGATTCCACGTGACCCCATTCGCCCAGGTGACCGTGTGCGTGGTTGCTTGATGGAGATCCAGAGCGAGCAGCGCGGCCCGCAGTTGATGGTGAGCCGCATCGCCCCTGAGGTGCTGGTGCAGCTGTTTACGCTAGAAGTGCCAGAGATCAGTGATGGCATGATTGAACTTAGAGGGGCAGCACGTGACCCCGGTTCTCGGGCCAAGATTGCAGTCAACAGTCTGGATCGCCGCATTGACCCTGTTGGTGCCTGTGTGGGTATCCGTGGTTCTCGTGTACAGGCAGTCTCTAACGAGCTGGCCGGTGAGCGTGTCGATATCGTGCCTTGGGATGAGAATGATGCACAGTTTGTGATCAACGCGATGTCCCCCGCAGAGGTGGTCTCTGTTGTGGTTGATGAAGATAAGCACTCTATGGATATTGCTGTAGAAGAGGAGAATCTCTCTCAGGCCATTGGTCGTGGTGGGCAGAATATCCGTTTGGCGAGTGAGTTAACCGGCTGGACCTTGAACGTGATGAGCGAAGAGGAGTTCGAGGCCAAGACCGAGGCTGAGGCAGTCGAGATTCAGAAGAAGCTGATGGATCAGCTCGATGTGGATGAAGATGTAGCGATCATTCTGGTTCAGGAAGGATTTAGCAGCGTAGAAGAGATCGCCTATGTAGATGATGCAGAGATGCAGGCGATCGAAGAGTTTGATGTAGATATCGTCAACGAGCTGCGTAATCGTGCCCGTGACTACCTGTTGACCCGTGCCATCTCTCAGGAGGAGGTGCTGGAGGGGCGTGCCCCTCAACAAGATCTGCTGGATCTGGAAGGGATGGATGAGCAGCTGGCTTATAAGCTGGCAGCAGCAGGGATGGTCACTGCAGAAGATCTGGCTGAACAGGCAGTAGATGATGTGATGGATATTGAGGACCTGGGGGAGACCGCAGAGCGGATTTCAGCCCTGATCATGAAGGCGAGAGAACCGTGGTTTGCTGAAGAAGAGCAGACAGAAACTGAGTCAAAAGAAGCTGAGTCAAATTAGTCACGGGCGTAAACGGAATTAGGAGACAGTATCATGTCACAGGTAACCATTGCTCAGTTCGCTGAGGTTGTAAAAATTCCCGCAGACCGTCTGCTTGAGCAGCTTGAAAATGCGGGTGTAACCAAAAGCAACGTTAATGATGAGATTTCAGAAGACGAGAAGATGAAGTTACTGGGGTTCCTGCGGGAGTCCCACGGTTCTGGTGCTGGTGCACCCAAGGGCAAAGTAACGCTGAAGCGTAAATCGACCTTGAAGACGGGTGGTGCACGTGCCTCGGGTGGTAAGAGTGTCAATGTTGAAGTGCGTAAGAAACGTACTCTCAACAAGCCCGCGAGCCCATCTACTGCACAGAACCAGTCCGATGAGGTTAAGGAGCTGGAAACTCGTCAGCAGGCCGAGCTTGAGCGCCGGGCTGAAGAGGAGCGCAAACTGTCGGAGCAGGCAGAAGATCGTCGCAACCATCAGATGAGAAAACAGATCGAAGAGGAGCGTGTCCGCAAAGAGTCTGAGCAGCGTCAGAAAGAGGCAGCACTTCGTGAAAAAGAGGAGACGGCTCGTAAAAATCGTGAAGAGGATGAGCGCCGTATTCTTGATAACCAAGCCCGTCAGGTAGCAGAGAAAGCAGCCAACAAGAAGCGTGAAGAAGAGAAGGCCGCCGCAGATAAGCGTAAGAAGGGGGGGGGCGACAATAAACAGCCTACTCGCTACGGTCGTAAAGAGCTGCATGTTGCCAAGGGTAAGTCTGGCCGTAAGAATCAGAAGCGTGCACAGCGACGTAACAAGGTCGAGATCGAGAGTGAACATGGCTTCACCAAGCCAACCGCTCCGGTAGTTTTGGAGGTACAGATCCCAGAAACCATTACTGTCGGCGATTTGGCACAAAAGATGTCCACCAAGGCTGCAGAGTTGATCAAGGTGATGATGAATCTGGGTACCATGGCAACTATCAATCAGATCATTGACCAGGAGACAGCGTCCCTGTTGGTGGAGGAGATGGGCCACACAGCGGTGCTGATGAAAGAGAATGCGCTCGAAGAGGAGCTGGTCTCCAGTGAAGCGCATGAAGGTGAGGGGATACAGCGTGCTCCAGTGGTTACCATCATGGGTCACGTAGACCATGGTAAGACTTCATTGCTGGATTACATACGTGAGTCCAAGGTGACTCAGGGTGAGGCGGGTGGGATTACCCAGCACATCGGTGCCTACCGTGTCAGCACCGAGAAGGGTGATATTGCTTTCTTGGATACCCCAGGACATGCCGCCTTTACCGCGATGCGTGCACGTGGTGCCAAAGTTACTGATATTGTGATCTTGGTTGTGGCTGCCGATGATGGCGTAATGCCTCAGACCGAAGAGGCAATTGCACACGCCAAGGCAGCAGAGGTACCGCTGATTGTTGCAGTGAACAAAATTGATAAGCCGGATGCCGACCCAGATCGTGTCAAGAATGAGTTGGCGAGCAAAGATGTAGTGCCCGATGATTGGGGCGGTGACGTGATGTTTGCCAATGTCTCAGCACATACAGGAGAAGGGGTTGATGCACTGCTCGACTCCATTCTGCTACAGGCAGAGCTACTGGAGCTCACTGCCGTTGCCGATGCAGCCGCTAAGGGTAATGTGGTTGAGTCCCGTATCGATAAGGGGCGTGGTGCCGTGGCTACGGTGATGGTACAGAGCGGAACCCTGCGTAAGGGGGATATCCTGCTGGCAGGCCGTGAGTACGGACGTGTTCGTGCAATGGTCACTGAGCATGGTGAGCTATTAACAGAGGCGGGTCCATCGACTCCGGTTGAGATTCTGGGCCTCTCTGGTGTACCCGAAGCGGGTGATGAGGCCATTGTAGTACCTAACGAGCGTAAGGCGCGTGAAGTGGCTAACTTCCGTCAAGGCAAATACCGTGATGTACGTCTGGCACAGCAGAAGCAGGCGAGCCTAGATCGTATGTTTGAGCACATGCAGGAGGGCGAGGTCAATACCGTCAATATCCTCATCAAGGCTGACGTACATGGCTCCTCTGAAGCGCTGAGTGATTCGCTGTTGAATCTGGCAACCGAAGAGGTCAAGGTCAATGTTGTCTCCTCCGGTGTGGGTGGTATTAATGAATCCGATGCTAATCTTGCGATCGCCTCTAATGCGGTTGTGATTGGCTTTAATGTGCGTGCAGATGCCTCTGCCAAGAAGCTGATTGAGGCCGAAGGGATTGATCTGCACTACTACAGCGTCATCTATGATGCGATTGAAGAGGTTAAGCGCGCAATGGAAGGGATGTTGTCGCCAGACTTCAAGGAGGAGATCATCGGCCTCGCCGAGGTGCGCGACGTATTCCGTTCACCCAAGCTGGGTGCAATTGCGGGCTGTATGGTCTCTGAGGGCGTGGTCAAGCGTAACAACCCTATTCGTGTGCTGCGTGACAACGTAGTGATCTACGAGGGTGAGCTGGAGTCACTGCGTCGCTTCAAGGATGATGTTAGTGAAGTACGTTCCGGAACCGAGTGTGGTATCGGTGTGAAGAACTACAACGACGTGCGTGAAGGCGATCAGATTGAGGTCTTTGAGCGAGTTGAGGTTGTTCGTACACTCTAATGGCTGCCAATAATGGCCGTGCCCGTAAGGTAAGCGAGCAGATCAAACGTGGGATTGGTGAACTGATCCAACGCGAGTTACGTGACCCACGACTACAGTGGGTTACCGTGACCGCGGTGGAGGTGACGCCAGACTTCTCTCACGCTACCCTCTACTTTACCGTCTTGGGTGGGGTTAAGGATCTGGATCAGACCATGCATGCTCTGGGACGCTCGGAAGGGTATATGCGTACCAAACTGGGCAAACTATTGAAGATGCGCATCGTGCCTCAACTCCATTTCAAATATGATGAGTCGGTCGAGCGGGGGAGCTATATGGAGACCCTGATTGAAGATCTCGTGGCTGAAGATGAGTCCAAACACACTGAACCAGAAGCCTCCCCCCCTTTGCAGGAAGAGGAGTGAAGTGGGGGTAGGGTGGAAGAGAAACATGTCTGTGAAAATATACCAAGCATAATACCAAGCATAGAAGAGTAGAGATGGGACGAAGAAAAAAAGGCCGCAATATTTCAGGTATTCTGCTGCTCGATAAGCCAGCAGGTATCACCTCCAATGGTGCACTACAGCGGGTAAAATCCCTGTTTTTTGCACAGAAAGCGGGACATACCGGCAGTCTCGACCCAATCGCTACCGGCATTCTGCCGATCTGCTTGGGTGAAGCGACCAAATTCTCTGGCTTCCTGTTGAATGCAGATAAGAGCTATGTGGCAGAGTGTCAGCTGGGTGTGGTCACCCGTTCTGGGGATACCGAGGGTGAAGTGGTCAGTGAACGCCCTGTTGAGGGGGTGACAGAAGAGAAGATCACTCAGGCCCTGCAACAGTTCAAGGGTGATATTCAGCAAATTCCACCGATGCACTCGGCAATCAAGGTCAATGGGCAGCCACTTTACAAGCTCGCCCATCAAGGCATTGAGATCGAACGTGAGCCGCGTCAGGTGACCATCTTTGAGCTGGAGTTTATCAGCTACGATGCAGAAGCAGAGCGCATGGTGATTCAAGTGCACTGCTCAAAAGGGACCTATGTGCGCACCTTGGTTGAAGATATTGGCGAGGTGTTGGGGTGTGGTGCGCATGTGACTGCGCTGCGTCGTACCACGCTCGGCCCCTATCTGGAGCAAGATGTGCTGACCATGGAGCAGCTAGAGCTGATTCGTGAGGAGGAGGACAAGTCTGGTCTGGATCAACGTCTACTCTCACTGGATAGCGCTGTTGATGATTACGAAGCGGTGGTGCTGGATGCGGATAGTAGCTACTACATTCGTCAAGGGCAGCCGGTACAGATCTCCGGTGCGCCGGACCAAGGTTGGATACGCATCTATAACGAGCAAAAAGAGTTTCTCGGGGTTGGCGAGATCGATAGCGATGGCCGGGTGGCCCCAAGAAGGCTGGTTGCCTCCTCCTAACCGCTATTACGATCTCTTTTTGTGAGATTAAATACATAGTGTTGGTAAAAGGCTTTTTACCTCTGTAAAATCATCTTCTCTAATTTTCGTTATGAATTTTGGAGTTGGGTTGCACGGCTTCATCCTAAAGAGGCTCTGCAACACTATTGAGTGGCTGTCTTCTCATGCGCTCAATAATTCGTTGTGGTGGGAGAGTGGGCTGATGGTTCAGTTAACATCCTGTTACAAGTTTGGGAAATAGTGCCGCCAAAGTGTGGCAATTTTGGAGTATTGAAATGTCTGTAAATGCAGAACAAAAGAGTGAAATTGTAAAAAAATATCAGCGAGCTGAAGGTGATACCGGTTCCCCAGAGGTACAGGTAGCCATTTTGAGTGCGCGCATCCAGGATCTGACCGGTCACTTCAAAGAGCATAAGAAGGATCACCACTCACGTCAGGGACTGTTGAAAATGGTGAACCAGCGCCGCAAGTTGCTGGACTACCTCAAGCGTAAAGATAGCAGCCGTTATGCGTCATTGATCAGCGAACTCGGTCTGCGTCGCTAAAGTCCATTTAATTTTTGATTATGGGGCAGGGTAACTACTCTGCCCCAACTACTGTCAGGGAACAAAAAACGTGAAGCCAATTATCAAGAGTTTTGAGTATGGGAATCAGACGGTCACGCTAGAGACCGGTGAGATTGCCCGTCAGGCATCAGGCGCAATCAAGGTCAGCATGGGCGAAACCGTCCTGCTGGTGACCGTGGTTGCAGAGAAGGAGGCTCGGGAGGGGCGTGATTTCTTCCCTTTGACAGTCAACTATCAAGAGAAGTTCTACGCTGCGGGTATTATCCCCGGTGGTTTCTTCCGTCGTGAAGGTCGTCCTACTGAGAAAGAGACACTGACTTCACGCTTGATTGATCGTCCGATTCGTCCACTGTTCCCGAAAGGGTTTATGAATGAGGTTCAGGTCATTGCGACGGTGATCTCTTCGGATAAGGACACCGATACTGAAGTTGCTGCGATGATCGGTACCTCTGCCGCACTGGCGATCTCTGGAATTCCATTCCAGGGTCCAATCGGCGCAGCACGTGTCGGTTACCGTGATGGTGAGTATATTCTCAACCCTGCGTTGAGCGAGAAAGAGGATTCTGATCTGGAGCTGAGCGTTGCCGGTACGGCAGATGCAGTGCTGATGGTAGAGTCTCAGGCTAACATCCTCTCTGAAGAGGTGATGCTGGGTGCGGTACTGTTCGGTCATGAGCAGTTGCAAGTGGTGATCACCGCGATCAATGAACTGGTTGCTGAGTTGGATGTGGTGCAGTGGGAGTGGGAGCCTGTCGCAGAAGACACAGCTCTGACTGCTGCTGTTGCTAACGCCGCTGGCGAGATGATCACTGAGGTCTACCAGATCTCTGACAAGATGGATCGCTACGGTCGTATGAGCGAAGTGCGTTCACAGATCGTCGATGAGCTAGTCACCGAAGAGGGTGAGTGGGACAAAGATACCGTGAAGGCGGCTATCAGCAAACTTGAGAAGAAGACTGTTCGTGGTCGTATCATTGCGGGTGAGCCACGCATTGATGGTCGTGACAGCAAAACTGTACGCCCTATCTTTGTGAAGACAGGGGTATTGCCACGCGCACACGGTTCTGCACTCTTTACCCGTGGTGAGACTCAGGCGCTGGTGGTCACTACACTCGGTACCGAGCGTGATGCACAGATTATTGATGCGCTGGAGGGGAGCTTCAAAGACCCGTTCATGCTGCAATATAACTTCCCTCCCTTTTCTGTAGGTGAGACTGGCCGTGTTGGTAGCCCCGGTCGCCGCGAGGTGGGTCATGGTAAGCTGGCCAAGCGTGGTGTACAGGCGGTGGTTCCAACCACAGATGAGTTCCCATACACCATGCGAGTGGTGTCTGAGATTACTGAGTCGAATGGTTCCAGCTCTATGGCCTCGGTCTGTGGTAGCAGTCTCTCAATGATGGATGCGGGTGTTCCATTGAAGGCCCCTGTTGCAGGTATCGCCATGGGTCTAGTAAAGGAAGAGAACGGCTTTGCTGTACTGACTGATATCCTTGGTGACGAAGATCACCTTGGCGATATGGACTTCAAGGTAGCGGGTACCGAAGCTGGTATCACTGCCCTGCAGATGGATATCAAGATCACCGGTATCACCCGTGAGATCATGGAGATCGCACTGGAGCAGGCCCGTGATGCCCGTCTTCATATTCTTGATGAGATGAGTACGGCGATCAATACCCCTCGTGATGAGGTCTCTGAGTTTGCGCCACGCTATGTCACCATGAAGATCGATCCAGACAAGATCCGTGATGTGATCGGTAAGGGTGGTGTGGTGATCCGTTCCATTCAGGAAGAGACTGGCGTGAAGATCGACCTAGATGATGATGGTAACGTAAAAATTGCCGCCACTGATGGTGAGGCTGCTAACGAGGCGAAGCGCCGTATTGACGATATCGTTGCTGATGTTGAGGTCAATAAGATCTACGAAGGTAAGGTTGTGAAGCTGATGGACTTCGGTGCATTTGTTAATATCCTGCCGGGCAAAGATGGACTGGTTCACATCTCTCAAATTTCCGAAGAGCGTGTCGAGAAGGTGAGTGACAAGCTGAGCGAAGGTGATGTGATTAAGGTGAAGGTACTGGAGGTGGATCGCCAGGGCCGTATTCGTCTGAGTATGAAAGAGGTTTCCAAGGATTAATGAAGGGATAGTTTTTCCTACCGAAACAGAAAAAAAGGGGCCATCGAGGCCCCTTTTTTTTGTAAAATCTTGAACCTATGAAAATTCTTCTGAGTAATGATGATGGGGTCCACGCCCCGGGCCTGCAAACGCTACGTACGCATATGCTACAGCTGGCTGATGTGGTGGTGGTCGCCCCTGACCGTAACCGTAGCGGAGCCAGTAACTCACTGACGCTGGAACATCCTCTGCACCTGTTTACCCATGAAAATGGGGACTACTCAGTGGATGGAACCCCTACGGATAGTGTTCACCTTGCCATTACTGGGTTGTTGCAGGAGGACCCAGAGATGGTGATCTCCGGAATCAATGCCGGGGCCAATATGGCAGATGATGTACTCTACTCTGGTACGGTTGCCGCAGCGATGGAGGGGCGTTTTCTCGGCCTACCTGCGGTTGCGGTCTCTCTGGTCTGTAAAGATGGGCGCTGTAACCACTTTGAAAGCGCAGCCATTGCGGTGGAGAAGGTGCTGGAACGGCTGAAAGATCACCCTTTGCAGTCCGATACCATCCTCAATATCAATGTACCGGACCTGCCGTGGGAAGAGATCAAAGGGTTCAAGGTGACCCGCCTCGGACGACGACACCGTTCTGAGCCCGTGGTGAAGATGAAAGATCCACGTGGCAAGGATGTCTACTGGGTGGGGGCTGTGGGCAAGGCTGATGACGGCGAGGAGGGGACCGACTTCCACGCAGTAGAAAATGGGTGGATCTCTGTGACCCCGATCCATACCGATCTGACACACCATGCAATGCTACGTGGCATGGAGAGCTGGCTCTCATGAATAGAGAGGTGGGGTTCCGTTCCCGTCGAGTGCGTGAGCGCCTGATTGAGAAGCTGCAAGAGAAGGGGATCAGTAACCCGGAGGTACTGGATGCGATTCGCACCATTCCCCGTCATGAATTTGTGGATGAGGCGCTGGGGCATCAGGCCTATGATGATACCGCACTGCCGATTGGCCAGGAGCAGACCATCTCCCAGCCTTTCATTGTGGCCTTGATGACTGAGGCACTGCTGCGTGGTACCCCCCCTCAACGGGTGCTGGAGATTGGTACCGGTTCTGGATACCAGACTGCCGTGCTGGCCAAACTGGTACCTCAAGTCTATACCGTAGAACGTATTAAATCGCTGATTCACCGTGCTCGTGACCGTTTTGCAGAGATGGGTATTCTAAATGTAGAGATGAAACTGGATGATGGTCACCTGGGGTGGGAAGAGAAGGCCCCGTTTGATGCCATCATCGTTACCGCAGCCCCCTCTGGGGTGCCTAAGCAGCTCTTCAATCAGCTGGCGATTGGGGGACGCATGGTGGTTCCGGTAGGGCCAGACCGCCAAGACCAGCAGCTACTGGAGCTGGTTCGCACTGAGGATGGGTTTGAGCAAAATGATCTAGGTACCGTTCGTTTTGTACCGATGCGGGCTGGAGCACGTTGATGGAGTGGCTGCAGCGTGTTAATCAGCGGGTGGCGCAGTGGGCGGATAATCCCCATGCGGAGCGCACCCTAGCTGGGCTGAGCTTTGCTGAGTCGAGCTTCTTTCCGGTGCCACCGGATGTGCTGCTGGCTCCGATGACGCTGGCTCACCCCGATAGGGGGTGGCGTTATGCCACCTTGGTTACGGTTGCCTCGGTACTTGGGGGGCTGTTTGGTTATCTGATCGGGGCCTATGGGATGGAGTTGATCACCCCCTTCATCACTGAGTGGGGGCTGCAGCCCTCCTTTGATCAAGCGCAGATACTGTTTGATGAGTATGGGCTGTGGATCGTCTTCCTCGCTGGCTTCTCTCCAATCCCCTATAAACTGTTTACCATCAGTGCGGGAGCGCTGGCGATGTCTCTACCGCTATTTATGCTCGCCTCACTGGTGGGGCGTGGTGCCCGCTTCTATCTGGTTGCCGCTTTCGTGATTTGGGGGGGAGAGCACTTCCTCAATATGGAGCGTGCGTGGATGAGTCGACTGGGTTGGATTGCGGTGGCTCTAGGGTCGATCTACTATTTTCTGAGGCATTGAGGGTGCGCCTTTTTCAGCAACAGACACTCTGCTTGTTGATCTTCTCGCTACTCTTGGTGGGATGTGGAGGGCCTCGCACCTTTGTCGTTCCGGTTGATAACCGCACACAGTTTGCAGGCGCCATACCCAAAACCTATACGGTAAGAACGGGTGACAGCCTCTATATGATTGCGATGGAGTATGATCTCGACCATCTTGATCTGGGGCGTTGGAATGGGCTGAAATCTCCCTACACCATTCACCGCGGCCAAGTGTTGAGGCTGCGTCCTGCAAAGAAAAAGAGAGTCATCAAGCGTGCCGCCACACGCTGTAGTGGTAGCTACTACACGGTGCAACGTGGGGATACATTGAGTGAGGTTGCCGATAAGTGCGGTCAACAGAGCCGCAATATCGCAAAATGGAACCGTCTGCGTGCCCCCTATACCATTCGTGTCGGGCAGAAGTTAAAGCTTAAATCCAGCTACGCCTCTGGCCGCAGTGTCGCTAAGAAAAAACCACCGGCAAAAACGGCACAGAAGCCTGTGAAGAGGCCGCAGAGTCGCTCTGGTGCAGGCCGCAGTAGCAAACTTAAAGCGCCTGTATCGGGAAAAGTCACCCAGCGCTTCTCAACCTCTCGTGGTATTACCGGGGTTGAATACAGTGGTAAGCAGGGAGATCCGGTGCGTGCAGCGGGTGGTGGAAAAGTGGTTTATAGTGGAACAGGACTGGTGCGTTATGGCAAACTGTTGATCATCAAACACGATAACGATATGCTGACTGCCTATGCGCACAATAGCGCGTTACAAGTTGCGGAGGGGGATGTGGTTAAGGCGGGGCAGCAGATTGCAAAAATGGGGAGCAGCGGCACAGACCGGGTCAAGCTTCATTTCGAGGTGAGAAAGGGCGGCAAACCGGTCGACCCAATGCGGTATCTGGAGAAATAGTGGCTATAGAAGAAGAGTTTTCAGCAGGTAAACTGCTCGGTAAAGATCATGATGCACTGCACCTCTATATGCAGGAGATTCGTCAGTACCCACTGTTAACTGCAGAGCAGGAGAAGGTGTGGGCACGTAAGGTGCAAAAGGGGGATATTGATGCGAGAAATCGGCTGATTGAGTCCAACCTGCGCTTAGTGGTAAGTATCGCTCGTCGCTACCAGAATCAAGGGGTCTCTTTTATGGATCTGGTAGAGGAGGGGAACCTTGGGTTAATGCGCGCCGTTGAAAAGTTTGATCCAGAGCTGGGCTTTCGTTTCTCTACCTATGCCACTTGGTGGATCCGCCAGAGTGTAGACCGAGCCGTGATGAGTCAGGGGCGTACTGTGCGTCTCCCGATCCATATCTTGCGTGAGATGCGTAGTTACTTACGGGCTTCGCGTCAGCTAGTACAATCTGGGAACCACCACCCAGAACTTTCTGAGATCGCTGAGGTCTTAGAGAAGTCCGAAGAGAGTGTGGGTAAGATCATCAGATTTAACGAGCCACACACCTCGATTGATATCCCTGTTACCAAAGGTTCCAGCCAGACTGTGGGTGAAGTGATCGAAGATGAATCGCTCTCTGCACAAGATGAGACCCTGTTGCAGGAAGAGGTCTACTCCCATCTCAGTGAGTGGTTAGATGGACTTAAAGATCGTGAGCGCAAGGTTGTGGTCCACCGCTTTGGGTTGATGGAAGAGGAGGAGATGACGCTGGATGCCTTGGGAGAGGAGTTGGGGGTGACCCGTGAACGTATACGGCAGATTCAAGTGGGTGCTTTGAGCCATCTGCATGACATATTACAGCGGGCCGGGTACTCTGAAGAGACATTGTTATAGATGTGTGACTTTTAACCCACTAATGGAGATGGAAAATGAGCTATACCTTTGGAGCAACACTGAGCTGTGGATTTGATGATGCAGTAACCCAGGTTACTGAGGCGTTGATGGCAGAGGGGTTCGGTGTACTAACCGATATTGATGTGGCTGGGACACTGAAAAAGAAGATCGACCGTGATATGCGCCCCTACCGAATCCTTGGGGCCTGTAATCCACCGCTCGCTTCACAAGCAATCGATGCAGATATCCATGTGGGCGCATTGTTGCCTTGTAATGTGGTGCTTAGAGAAGATGATGAAGAGAAGATTCAGGTTGAATTTCTAGACCCCAATCTATTCCTCGGACTCTCCGATTTTGATGCGCTGCAGCCAGTGGCTACTGAGGCCAGAGCACGACTGGTCCGAGTGATGGAGTCACTGTAGTTGTAGGTGTTGTATAACAGGTGAGGCAGATAAGTACGGATACTTTGAGTAGAGCGTTCGCTCTGAAAATATGAACAGGAAGCCAGAAGCAATGAGGAGGAGGGAAAGCCCCTAGCAACCTGTCCATTGGCTACTAGAGTAATGGCTCAGCATTTCTAAATGATTTCACCAATGTTTCAAAATATTTCGTTTTAATGATTTCTTAAGGGAGAAAAGGATGCCTACTGAGAAACAACGGATACTCGTGGTTGATGATGACCAGAAACTACGTGACCTACTGTGTCGATACCTGAATGAACAGGGGTTTGATGTGTCCACTGCGGAAGATGGCGTGGATATGGACCATAAGTTACAGGGGTCTACTCCCGACCTGATCGTGCTGGACTTGATGATGCCGGGAGAGGATGGGCTCTCTATTGCGCGACGCTTGCGTGCAGAGGGTGAGATTCCTATCGTCATCTTGAGTGCAAAAGGAGATGAGATTGACCGTATTGTTGGCTTGGAGGTAGGGGCAGATGATTATCTGGCAAAGCCATTTAATCCGCGTGAACTTTTGGCCCGTATCCACTCGGTGCTGCGCCGTGCCGATAAGCCTCAAGTGGTTGGGGCTCAACCCGCTCAGTCAGAGGGTCAACTCTCTTTTGGACCATACTGTATGGACTTGGATAGCTACTCATTGACTCGGGGAGAGGAGTATATTGAACTGACTTCAGGAGAGTTTGAGCTGTTGCGTCATCTCGCCTCCAGACCCAACCATGTTATGAGTCGTGACCACCTACTGGACCTACTGGATGATGGTGTTGAGGGGGCCTTTGATCGCAGTATTGATGTGCGTATTACCCGCATTCGCAAAAAAATTGAGGCTGACCCACATCATCCACACTATATCAAGACTGTACGCGGTGTGGGTTACCTCTTTACTGATCAGGAATAGCCAGTGCAACTGTTCAGAATGCCACGGAGTATTTATAGTCGTACCATGCTGTTGGTTGGGTTAGTGACCTTTCTATTGCAAATCACCACCTTTGTAATCTTTTTTAACCAGATGGCTCTGCCCACTGTGCGTATCCAGGTTGGAGAATTTGTCGACGAATTGCAGGCTTTGGTGACTGAACCTCAACGGCTAGAGGAAAATAGCAGTTTTTTTTCTACGATACCGGATCTGCAACTGCAGCCAGCAAAATGGCGTATTCCATTTTGGCACTTTGTAGAAGATGAGCTGGAGCAACGACTTGGTAAGCCCGTGATGATTTGGGAGGATGAGGGTGTTTTTCTGGGGGGGGGGCGTTATTGGATTGATCTTCCAAGTGTGGGGGGGGAGCTGTTGCGCATTGGCTTCTTGACGGAGCGTAAAGGGTGTCTTAACCCTCCTGTTCTGTTGGTCGTGCTGTTACTGGTTGTCTTTGTTTCAATGGTATCCGTCTACTTTCTTTCACGTTGGTTGGTACGCCCGATTGACGAGTTGCGCACAGCGGTAGGAGAGATGGGGATGGGGGAGTATCCCAAACCATTGCCGGAAAAAGGGCCGGCAGAATTTACCTCATTGGTGCATATGTTTAACTGGATGGTGAAGAGCGTCCAAAGTATTACGGAGAATCGTTCAACATTGCTAGCAGGAATCTCTCATGACTTGAAGACCCCATTGGCACGTATGCGTCTCAGTGTAGAGATGCTCTCAAAAGAGCAAGACCGAGAGCTGATTGAGGGGGTGGTTGATGATCTTGATGTGATGGATGGGATGATCAGCGAAGTGTTGGAGTATGCGCGTGGTGGGCGTAAGGGGAAGAGAGAGGCGGTGGATATCAACCAAGTGATCACCTCGGTGGTTGATCGCAAACAGCGCGGAGGGGCCAATATAGCGTGGGCACCTTCTGAACCATGTGTTCAGCCGTTGGATATCACAGCACTGCATCGAGTGCTCTCTAATTTGATTGACAACGGAAACCGCTATAGTGGTGGTCAATTGATCAATGTTTCGTTGCAGTGTGGCTCAGATGAGGTGCGCATTGAAATTGAGGACCGAGGGGAGGGGGTTCCGCAAGAGGCGTTGGAGAAGGTGTTTCAGCCCTTCTATCGCCTGGAGCAGTCCCGTTCACAGGATAGTGGAGGCAATGGGCTGGGGTTAGCGATTGTGAAGAGCCTCTCCAGTGTTAATGGGTGGCGTGTTTCACTGCACAACAGAGAGTCTGGAGGTACATTGGCCAGAGTTCAAATTGTGTAATGACAGGTTTTTGTGGTGGAATATGGTTGTATGTAGTCGTGGCTACAGGCTACAGTAGCTATCTATACTTAGGGTGTTTTATATGGAAAAGAGAATGATGGTGAATAAAAAATTATCCATAGGCGTTATGGTTCTTCTTACGCTACTCTTTTCGATGCCGAGTCAGGCAGGGAAGCAGATGATTGCTGGGGCAGGCCCATCCACCAAGGTGGTAGAGTTGTTTGTGAAACATTTTTCGAAGCAGCCAGCTGTCCGCCACTACCAATTTATGGTGCCGCCCCGTTCAGTCAAACATGCGGGAGGTATCAAGGCCTCCTCAACTTATGTGTTCGGTCGAACGGGTCGTCCACTGAACGCCCGTGAGAAGGCAATGAATAAGAGTGAGATTGTATTGGCACGTATCCCTATCGCATTTGCAACTGGTGAGGATGCCGGAGTATCCAGTCTCACACTAGAGCAGGTGGTAGCGCTCTACCAAGGGAAGATCAGACGCTGGAGTGAGGTCGGTGGTAGTGACAGTCCGGTGGTTCTGGTTGGGCGTGAGTCGACGGAGGCGCTGTTTGGGGTGCTTAAAAAAGTATACCCTGCCTTTGAGAAAGCGAAATTTGATAAGGTTTTGAAGAAAGACCATCAGGTGGTTACCCTACTCAAACATGCAGAGGGGAGGGGTGCTATTGGGTTTGGAGCTCATCCCAATTTTAGTGACCTGAATCGACTACAAGTTGAGGGATTTTCTGCTGGAGTTGCTGTTGGGCTGGTCTATGACTTAAAGAATCAGGATCACCCTTTGGTCCACTCAGCCCAATCGTATGTGCAGACAGTGCAGTGGCATAGTGCAGTGCGTGAGTTGGGATTGTTACCACCTGCCCCTTAAATCATTATATGCAGTACACTGTTTGTTTGAAACTTTATGCAGGTAAACTTGAATACCCTTACTACTAAATTTATCGTTTTTCTGATCCCGATAACCATTTTGGTGCTGGGGGCAGGGAGCTATTTTCACTATCAATCGACCAGTCGTATGTTGGATCGGGCGATGGATGACAAGGTCGAGTTTTACCTCAATGGCTTGACCATTATGGCATCGGACTATCTGCAAAATTTTGAGGATGATCTTCTAACGGATATGATCACAGTGATACAAAATGAGGAGGAGGTGGTCTATGCGGTGATCCGCGATAGTAGCGGTAAGGTGGAGTATGGTGCGGTAGCTGAGGGTGATCAACTGTATATCTACAGCAAGCAGATTCCGCCGGGAGATAGTGAACTACACGCTGATTTGGGGCGTATGGAGGTCGGAATGGATCGCTCCAGACATCAAGCGGTGTTGCGCGGTATGCTGTCGAACCAGCTGATGTTGCTGTTATTGATGGTCGTGATTCTTGCGCTTACCACCATACTCTTCTTCCGTCGTATGATCTCCCAACCGCTTCAGCAGTTGACGGATGCAACAGAGCGTATTGCTGAAGGGAAAAGCGCCACAATTCCCGATATCCACAGTGGCGTGGAGTTGATGTTGTTGGCAAAATCTTTCCGGGTGATGATGACTCACCTGAATACCTCCCAGCATAGCTTGCAGCAGTTGGCTGACAGTTTAGAGGAGCAGGTAGATGACCGTACTCAGGCATTGGAGCAGGCAATGCTGGAGAGTACCGAACAGAAGAATCAGATGGATCTGATTCTTCAATCCATGGATGAGGGGTTGGTTGTGGTTGATCCTCAGGGAAATATTACCAAATTTAATCAGAAGCTGGAGCAGATGGTAGGTCGATCCAAGCAGGATCTATTGGGAATATCGTTTCAATCACTGTTTGTAGAGCAAGAGATGGATGCCTTATTGGAGAACCTGTTCTCTTTTGAGGGGATGCTTATAGGAGAGGGGGAGGGGATTCCTGTACAGGTTTCAGGTGCGTTACTGGAGCATGAGCAAAATAGGGAGAAAATGGTTGATGGTACTGTTTTGGTGATACATGACCTGAGTGAACGTTTGCAGGCAGAGCGGCGTGAAGGGTATGCGGCTTTTCAGGCGGGTATTGCTGAGATGTCAGCGATGATTTTGCATAACATTGGTAACTCCTTGACCGGTATTGAGGGGGGGGTGATGCGTATCGAAAAGGGAGTTGGAGCACTGCGGCGGATTGATCTGCTGTTCTCCAGGGTACTGGAGATACTGGATGCGCATAAAACGGTCTGTATCGATGCCGAGGTGGATACGGCAGAGCTGGATAAGGTTCGTATGGTGGTTGATCGCTCTATTGGTAGCCTTTTATCCTCTCAGTTGGATCAAATTGAGGGTCAGAGTCTGCTGCGTATGAAACAGAGTCTTCAACATATCTCAGAGATTATTAGGGTACAGCAGAATAGTGTAAAGCGTGGGCTCCATGTTAGTGTTTTCTACTTTAAAGAGGTGATCCATGATGTGTTATTGATGCAGCAAGATACCCTGGAAAAGCTCAATATTGAGGTGGAACAGCAGTTTGACTCCGTTTCGGACAAAGTGAGGTTGCCCAAGAATCAGATGGTTCAGGCAATCAATAATCTAGTGAAGAATGGTTATGAGTCGATTATTGAGCGGATGCAAAAGGAGCCTAGTCTTCAAGGCAGGATTGCCTTGTCGGTCAAGCGGCAGGGTGATGAGTTGGTCGTGAGACTCTCGGATAATGGAGTTGGTATTGAACCAGAACAGCTAGAGCAGCTGTTTGTTTTTGGCTATAGCAACAAAGAGCGGGGAAGTGGGTTTGGTCTGCATGCGACGGCTAACTTTATTCACAACTTGAAGGGGACTATTCAATTCGAGAGCGAAGGGTTGGATAGAGGAGCGACAGTGGTCTTGTGTTTCCCTGTCGAGGCTTCAGAAGCATAGTGCTCGTTAGGCGACCGGACACAATAAATACAGGCATATTTATTATGTCCTGCCGCCTTATCACTGCGGCCCTTGGGTGATCTGTGCATAGAGTCGTGGCAAGCGTAGTGGTAGCTCCTCAGGACGACGAATGACAATATAGCCTGCAGGCCCAAAGATATGAGGCAGGTAGTCACCCCCCTCCTCATCGATGGTGACACAGAAGGGGTAGAGTCCTGCCCGTTTTGCCTCAAAGATTGCCTCTCGGGTATCCTCAATACCGTAACGCCCCTCATAGTGGTCGAGGTCGTTGGGCTTGCCATCGGTCAATAAGAGTAGAATGCGGCGGCTGGCGACCTGTTTGGAGAGTAGTGTGGTGGCGTGGCGAAGAGCGGCCCCCATGCGGGTGTAATATCCCGGTTTCACGGCTTGAATACGGCCACGAATCGTATCGTTGAAGGGCTCTTCAAAGGTTTTGAGTTGATGGAAGCGGACATGTTCGCGGCTGCGCGAGGAGAAGCCATAGAGTGAAAATTGATCTCCGGTATGAGCCAGTGCATCGGCAAATAGGTGGAGGCTCTCACGGATCACATCAATGATACGGGAGTGGTTGTTGACCCAGCTATCGGTGGATAGAGAGAGATCAGCCAAGAGTAGTGTAGAGAGGTCACGGTTGCCCGTGCGGAAGTTCCGGTAGAGAGCAGGTTCAGCCCCTTGCGACTGCCCTTTTTGGTCTGCAGTGAACTCGATAAAGGCCTCCAGATCCACCTCGGCACCCTCCATCTCTCCCCGGAACCAGGTGCGGGTGGGGATTAGCGCCTCAAATTGACGGCGGACCTTGCGTGCCGACTGGCTCAACTGCTGTGGTAGGGTGCAGGGTTCTGCATGGGTGGCGAGATAGGGGATGACGCGGCACTGTCGAGGCACCAGTAGATGCTTTTTGTAGTGCCACTCTGGGTAGCGTATGCCATCGTGGAGCGGGGTGTCATCATATTCAGCCGCAGGTAGATCGAGATCAAACTTCAGTTTGTTGCCGGAGGTCTGTCCATCGCGGGTGATAGAGAGGTGGTCGAGGTCATCGGCGCGGTGCTCTGCATCCTCGTCCTCATCATCATCGGTGGTACGGTCGACCTTGATATATTCGGCCCAGCTGAAGATGGTCTCCATGCGCAGGGCAATCAGCCCACTTTTACCGTCAGGGTTTTCGGTGCGTTCGGCCTTGCGTCGCTTCTGATCTTTAGGTTTCTTACTCTGGCTGCTGTCGTCAGAGCTGCTGCTCTCCTCAGTCTGGATAGATTGTATCCCCTCCATGTGATCGGGAGGGGGTACCAACCACAGCGGTACTGGAGTGAACTGTCGCCCAACCCTGTTACAGCTTGGAATAGGGGTGAATGGGTCGAGTAGTAGATCTCGAATCATCTGCTCCGCAGGCTGCTGTTCAGTGGGGATTTTTTCTAGGGGAGGGCGGTTGCTTAAGGTCGCCTTGACCAAATGTAGATAGCGCGGCTGAAAGCCGGGAAAGCGTTGTAGTGTAGAGGCACTGTTGATGCGGTTCTGTTCCATCCAGTGAAGTTTGGCATTGTGTTCCATTCCTGAAGCGAGCATGGCCAACCAGAGGTAGAGATCTCGGTTGAGTTTAGACTCTGGAAATTGATCGATCACCGGAGGTAGCAGCAGCGCTTGCTCATCTCGCCATGCGCTGTGGGTGCGCTTGTCTGAGCCTGCAATCTTCTGTAATAGGGAGCGGTGACCAAAGTGGTCGGTGGCGTAGCTGGCCTCTACCTTGAGTCCAGCATCGCCCCCCAGTGCACGAAACAGTACCCCGACTGTTTTCTGGATATCCTCCAGAGCGACTGCTGCCTCAGGGAATCTGCGGTTAGCGGTGCGGGTGATCCAGCGGTGCCAATAGGCCCCAACCTGCTCTTCCATGTTCTATTATTATCTGCAGTTGCTGGTTATTTGCCGAAGGTCGCGCGGGCGATCTCCATCAGTGCATCGGCTGTCTCTAGGTCATCAGTCAATGGCTCTACCAGTGAGCAGCGACACGCCTCAACGGGATCAAAACCACTGTGGATTAGACGTGCCGCATAGATCAGTAAACGGGTGGAGGCGGCCTCTTCTAGATCATGATCCTTCAGTGCGCGTAATGCTTTGCCAAGGGAGACCAGCCGTTTTACTACATCTTCACTGGCTCCAGTCTCGTTGCTGAGGATTTTTCGCTCTAGCTCCATCGAGGGGAAGTCAAAGCGGATGGAGATAAAGCGTTGGCGGGTGCTCGGTTTCATCCCCTTGAGAAAGTTCTGGTAGCCGGGATTGTAGGAGACTACCAGCATAAAGTCATTGGGGGCCTCTAGTAGCTCTCCGGTGCGGTCGAGCGGCAGGATACGGCGGTCATCGGAGAGTGGGTGAAGCACTACGGTGGTATCTTTACGTGCCTCGATCACCTCATCCAGGTAGCAGATCCCCCCTTCACGTACTGAGCGGGTCAGCGGGCCATCACTCCAGTAGGTCTCTCCGGCTCCAATCAGGTGTCGCCCCACCAAGTCAGCAGCAGTGAGGTCATCGTGACAGGCAACGGTATTGAGTGGAATCCCCAGTTTGGCGGCCATATGGGTGATAAAGCGAGTTTTTCCACAGCCGGTAGGCCCTTTGATCAGTACGGGGAGCTGGTTGTTGAAGGCGTATTCGAACAGCTCCACCTCATTAGCGTGAGGCTGGTAGTAGGGTAGGGAAGAAGGCATGCTCTATTCTCTTCGGTTTTCTTGTATTGCGGATACGATGGGGAAAGAGTATGGCTGAATTTGAGAATTGTCTCTTTAATTTGTGTCAATTGCCGTAGAGGGCGCTATTTCAATGGAGCCTTGTTGAGCTGCCATTTGAGCAGGGGAGGCCCTAACAGGGTGGTGATGATGGTCATCATTACCACTGCAGTAAACAGAGTTGAGCTGAGTACCCCCACGGTCTTACCGAGCGAGGCAAGAATCAGTGCGACCTCACCGCGTGGCACCATCCCTGCACCAATTGCAAAGCGGGCGTAGTGGGCGGGGGCCCCCAATCCGCTTACCAGTTTTCCGGCGACTGCAACTACGGTGAGTGCTGAGGCGAGAAGCAGAATCTCTTGATTGAGAAAGGCCTCTAGCTTGACCTGTGTTCCCATCAGTACAAAGAAGATGGGGGCGAGGATCGCCTCAAAAGGACGTATCTGGTTCTTGATCTCCTCGTCCAGATAGCAGGAGGCCTCGTTTTCACAATTCTGTTTCCAGTAGGTGAACTCTTTGTTGCTCAGAATCAGTCCGGCGGCAAAGGCACCAACAATGGCAGAGAGTCCCACAAAGTCTGCCAGCCAAGAGAGGGTGGTGAGTAGTAGGAAAGAGACAAACAGCTCCGCTTCCCAGAGAGAGAAGTGGTGGAGGTGACGGATGGTAAAGCGAATCAGGGTGGGGACTAGCAGATAGATAGAGGCCAAAAACATGATCGCCTGAGAGATGGAGTAGAGGACGGTCATGGCGTCGAAGCTGCCGCGGAAGATGATATCAATACCAATCGCCATCATAATCAGCCCCAGTACATCGTCAATCACTGCAGCACTCAATACGATGTGTGCGGTACGGGTACTCTCCATCTGTAGCTCATGAAAGACGTGGGCAGTAATGCCGATACTGGTGGCGCAGAGGGCGATGGAGACCATCAGTGCGGAGGACCAGCCGGCACTGGGGGCAAAGAGTTCCATTACGCCGAACCCGAGAATAAAGGGGGCGATTACGCCGATGGCAGCAACCCGAATGCCCGGTTTGATGGAGGCTTTGAGCTCATGAATTGAGGACTCCAGTCCAACCACAAATAGCAGAAACAGTAGCCCAATGCGAGAAAAGATGTCGATCACCTGAATAAGATCAATGATGCGATTTCCATCTGCGCTGCTGAGAATAGGCAGTAGCTGTGCCACCTGTGGTGGGTCCAGGGTCTGTTGTAGTGCAGCCTCCAGCGTAGTGCCGTTCTCAAAGGTGAGGGTAATCGCGTTGAAGACGGCGGTGGATTCGCGCAGTACGGCGATCAAGTCGCTGCCTAACCAGTAACCGAGGTTGCCAATCAAGATACCAATGGTCAGCTCGCCTAATACAGAGGGGAGCTCTAGGCGCTGAGCGACCTCTCGCCCCATCAATGCAATCAAGGTGATGATGGTCAATGCGAGCAGGATGGGGATAACGGGATCGCTATGGTTGATCTGCTCGTGTCCGCTCCCGCTGATGGTGGCAGGTATCGTAAGTAGTAGCAGTAGGATAAATTTTCCCATATCTAGACTGTAGGTCGCTTGGGCTGCTTCTCAACTGAATAGTGCTGGAATAGGGTGAAAATGGCTATTGGTAGGTTAGGATGATTGCGCCCAATACCACTATTAACCATGCGCTGGGTATCCACTTCCAAAAACTGGGGGCGTGTTTCATCTCCATAAAGTGGCTGATTACCAGCTGACTTTTGATGAGTGCAGCACCCAGCAAGATGGCAAGGGCGCCCGTACCGCTCATCCCTAACTGCCCAACGGTATAACCGAGCAGTGTTAGTGTGATCAAGAGGAACCAGACGATGAAGGTCAATCGAGTTTCAGTCATGACTTGCTCCTAGCGCATCAGATAGACGAGAGGGAAGAGAACAATCCACACTAAGTCCACCATATGCCAGTAGGAGGCCCCTGTCTCCACTCCTGTAGTTTCAGTGGCCGAGTAGCGCCCCTTTTTTGCATTTATCATCACAGCAACCAAGATGACCATGCCTAAAATGACATGCATAAAGTGGAAGAAGGTGAGAGAGAGGTAGAACATGTAGAAGGCGTTGGTGCTGAGATTGATCCCCTCAGCGTGTTTGGTAGTGAACTCAAACATCTTGATAACGAGGAAAATAGCGCCCATACCAATGGCTCCCTGTAGCCAACGGGTGCACTGCTTTACATGACCCGCCTTAATGGCGTGGACAGCATTGACTACAAACCAGCTGCTGGTGATCAGCACTACGGTATTGATCATCCCAGCAGTGCGGTCTAGCAGTAGCTGAGAGTGGTTAAAAAGTTCGACGTGGTTACTGCGGGTGACGGCATAGGAGATGAAGAAGACTGCGAAAACCAGCAGCTCAGCATAGATGAAAATCCAGATCGCAAAATCGCCTGGGAGCCTCTTTTCTGCAATGTCCATAGCTACAGCCTCAGATCATAGATGACAGAGGATAGTATAGCGAAAGCAGTATTAGCTGCTCCTTAATCTGGGTCAAATACCCAGTAATTGCAGCGCATCAGTGCGTGAGGCATTGGCGTGGCTCTGCATTGCAATACCGGCGCTCTCCAGAATCTGTTGGCGCGCCAGTTGAGCAGTAGTTGCGGCGTAATCGGTATCGATCAGGCGGCTATGCCCTTCAATAATGTTGGTGTTCTGTTCAAGTACGGTACTCACACGTGACTCTAGCTGGTTCTGCACCGCACCATACTGTGCGCGAACACCTGAAACCAGTTCACTGGACTGCTCTAGTATAGCGAGAGCGCTACCGGCACCTTGCTGGGTAGAGAGATCCATAGTGAAGAAGTTGAGGCTGTTGAGTTGGGCGCTGAGATCGGTGGTGGGTACAGCTATCGTGCTGTTGGCATCTGCCCCTGCCTGAATGGCCACTGTGCCATTTTCGGCCAGCATCTGCTTACCGTTGAAGCTGGTGTTCTGAGCGATATTGCGAAACTCATCCTGTAGCTCGCTCATCTCGGTTTGTAGGGCTGCTCGATTGTTGTCAGAGTAGATACCATTGGCCGCTTGAGTGGCCAGTTCGCGCATCCGTTCCATTAACTGTTGCTCCTCATCCAGAGCGCCATCCGCTACCTGAGCCATAGAGACACCATCATTGATGTTGCGTGCGCTCTGATCATACCCCTTAGATTGGCTCAGCATCCCTTCTGCAATAGCCAGTACAGCTGCGCCTTGGTCGGTGCTGTTGACGGCACTCCCCGTGGAGAGAGCCTCATGGGTTTGATTGATGCTGGAGGTGGCCTGTATCGGAGGTGGGGTGTAGTTGGTGTTGATGGTAGGCATAGGTTGAACTCCTAGTTGATACTACTAATGTAGTACCTTTGGAGTAGAAATTCAATCAAGCAGCCAATAAAAAACCCCCACCGCAGAGCAGTGAGGGTTTATCTTTCAAGTCGTTAAGACTTTTTAGCTTACACTACAGACTCCTCATCGCCACCCGTAAAGAAGCTCATGATATAGATCACAAGTCCAATCAGGAAGACGACACCAGCAGCTTCACGCATCCAGTAGAACATGGCAATCTGATCCTGAGTCGCCATAAACGTCATAGGCGTGTCAGAGATACGTTGCAGCCAAGTCTGCAGGATACCCGCAGCGGTCAGGAACAGGGTGATGAAGACAATAGAGACGGTCATCAACCAGAAAGACCACATCTCCATAACCTGCGCTTTGTTGCTGTTGGCTGCCCGCCCTCTCATAATCGGCATGGAGTAAGAGATGATTGCCAGAACAACCATTGCATAAGCACCGTAGAAGGCCATATGACCGTGTGCTGCAGTGATCTGCGTGCCGTGAGTGAAGTAGTTCACTGGAGCGAGGGTGTGGAGGAAGCCCCATACACCAGCACCGAGGAACGCCATCACGCCTGTACCCAATGCCCACAATACCGCTGCCTTATTAGGGTGCTCGCGCTTACGCTTGTTCACCATAGTGAAGGCAAATACAGTCATCATGAAGAATGGAATAGGCTCCATTGCAGAGAAGATCGAACCCCACCACTGCCAGTACTCAGGCGTACCGATCCAGTAGTAGTGATGGCCTGTACCGATGATACCGGTGATCAGAGACATCGCAATGATGATGTATAACCATTTCTCGATCACCTCACGGTCAACACCTGTAGTCTTGATCAGTACGTATGCGAGGATTGCGCCCAAGATCAGCTCCCAAACACCCTCAACCCACAGATGTACGGTCCACCACCACCAGAACTTATCCTGAACCAGGTCAGCTGGGTTGTAGAACGAGAACAGGAAGAAGACTGCGAGACCGACCAAACCGATCAACAATACCAAGTTGATCACAGTTTTACGCCCCTGCAACACGGTCATTCCAATGTTGAAGAGGAACGCCAGTGCAACCACTACGATACCAATCTTGGTAATGGTGGGCTGCTCTAGGAACTCTCGACCCATGGTGGGCAACAGCTCATTCATGGTCAGGTCTGCGAGGGTCGAATAGGGGACCAGCAGGTAACCGAGAATGGTCAGTGCGCCAGCCACCAGGAAGACCCAAAACGTCAGGATTGCCAGGCCAGGGCTGAACAGTTCACGCTCTGCTTCCTCAGGGATGAGGTAGTAGGCGGCACCCATAAATCCGAATAGTAACCATACGATCAATAGGTTGGTGTGGACCATACGGGCCACGTTGAACGGAATCTCCGGGAAAAGAAAGTCACCAACGACGTACTGTAGACCGATAATCAGACCAAACAGAATCTGACCGAGGAACAGGCCGATGGCGGCGGTAAAGTAGTATTTAGCTACTGCTTGTGATTGATATTCCATAATAATATCTCCTTAACCCATCTTGTTGGGTGGCCAGCCCGCAGTATTGATCCCTGAAGAGTACTTCAGGAATTGTGCGATCTGCTCCAGCTCTTCATCCGTGAAGTTGAACTGAGGCATGCTACGACGACCGGGGATACCATCTTTTGGACGGCTCTTGATGAAACCCTTGATCGCTTCTGTGCTGTTGCCGAAACGAACATAGACGTTACCGAGTTCTGGTGCAAAGTAGGCACCTTCACCCAGTAGGGTATGACAACCGATACAGTTGTTCTTCTCCCATAGCATCTTACCGGCCACTACGGTCGGCGTTAGGTTTTCATGGTTGTCGCGTGTTGGTACGACTCCCATGGTGTCGAAGGTGAGGGCCAGAAATAGCAGGAAGAAGAACAAGCTTCCTCCATAGAAGATATTTCGGGCCATCGATTTGGTGAACATCTCGTCCATCGCTGGTACTCCCTGTAGTTGATGATGCGAATAGTTTAGTTGTAAATCAAAAGGATACCCCTATGCGGCCTGTTTTTAGGGGAAGCCATATCAAGTCACAATTGAGTCACTGTAGGAGGGGGCAGGGTCAAAGGCTACCCATACACCACTCCATGGGCGGCGAGAGTAGATGGCGATTGTTTCATTTTTGTTTCAGCTTTGTTTCTGGGTGATTTCAGCTGTATACTGGTTTGATCTAGGTCAACCAACCCGACTTGGGTAACCATATAGAATGGGATAGCTAGAGAGTGGTATGTGTTTTGTGAAAAACCATACCTATTTTTTTTATATCTACTCGGCTGGGTGTGGGCATTTTACGATGACTCCTACACAAGCAGACCAGCCAAATTTTTGAAAACCTAAGGGAGTGCCAAACTAGTGGAAGAGCAGTCAAACGAAGAGAATATACCGGCAATGCAGCGGTTGCTGGATAACCCGTTCTTATTGTTATTCATCGGAGTAGCAGTACCAACAGTCTTATATACCATGTGGGGAATTATGGAAGTTATCTCCATCCCCATGGTTAAATAATCAGGAGGAATTTGTCATGAGTACAATATTACCCCCATCAGATGTGATCTGGTGGAAAGTACCGGTAGACCGTTCCGAAGGGCTTTGGGTCGGAATTGCTCTTTTGTGGTGCTTGTTTATGTTCGCAATGATGCCTATCTGGCACATTTACGGAAACCAGAACCTCTCTAACGAGGCTTATCGAACCCACCCTGAGGTTTTTCAGGATAAGGTTAACGCCATGGTTGATGCCCATACCGTGCGTAAAGAGACCCAGTGGAATGTTCCAGTGGTTAAACCTCCTGTAGGTTCTGATGTCTACATGCTGGGCAAAAAATGGCAGTGGTATCCAGCACTTGAGCTGAAGAAGGGCGAGTCATATCGTCTCCATCTCTCCTCTATGGATTGGCAGCACGGTTTCTCAGTGCAGCCAATTAATATTAATGCCCAGATTTTGCCAGGTTATGAGTCAGTAATGACGATTACCCCAAATCAGGCAGGTGAATTCACAATTATCTGTAACGAATACTGTGGTGTCGGTCATCACTTTATGACCAGTAAAATCTACGTTACAGAGTAAAAAGGGATAAATAAAAATGAGTTCTTCAAAAGCATTATTCAGAATGGATCCGGGTAGCGGACTATTCTTTAATAAGAGTGCGGAAACCTTGATGAAGGTTAACGCGATTACGGCGGTTGTATTTCTGCTGATTGGCGGAATACTGGCTACACTGGTTACCGCAACACGTATGCCAACACTGCATACACTTCCAACAGCTCAGTTCTATCAGGCACTGACTGCTCACGGTATTGATATGTTGATTATCTTTATCATCTTCTTCGAGATGGCGGTACTCTACTTTGCCTCAACGGCACTGTTGAGAGTAAGGATCGCCGCTCCGAGATGGGGTTGGGTTCAGTATATCCTGATGCTGGTTGGTGCGGTAATGACCAACTACGCAATCCTGCAGGGTAACTCCAGTGTGATGATGACATCATACGTGCCAATGCCAGCAGAGCCACTGTTCTACCTGGGTCTGATCCTGTTTGCAGTAGGTGCACTGATCGGTTGTTTCATCTTCTTTGGAACACTGGTAATCGCCAAAGAGGAGAGAACCTATGAAGGATCGGTTCCTCTGATCGTATATGGTGCAACTGTTGCGGCAATCATCGCTGTGTTCACCATTGCATCGGGTGCAATCATCCTGATTCCTACATTCCTCTGGTCTGTTGGTCTGGTTTCTCATATTGATCCACTGATGTATCGTGTGATCTGGTGGGCGTTGGGTCACTCCTCACAGCAGATTAACGTTGCTGCGCATATCACCATCTGGTATATGGTTGCAGGTCTTCTGTTTGGTGCTAAGCCAATGTCTGAGAAGGTCAGTCGTACAGCATTCTTGCTCTACATCCTCTTCTTGCAGCTTGCATCGGCTCACCACATTCTGGTAGATCCAGGTGTGAGTTCTACTTGGAAGGTATTCAACACCAGTTACGCAATGTATCTTGCCGTACTGGCTAGTATGATCCACGGTCTGACTGTTCCAGGTTCGATTGAGGTTGCTCAGCGAATGAAGGGGCTGAATAATGGTCTATTCACTTGGTTGCAGAAAGCACCATGGGGAAATCCAGTGTTCTCCTCCATGTTCATCTCTCTGATCGGTTTTGGCTTCATCGGTGGTATCTCCGGTGTAGTTATGGGTGTTGAGCAGATTAACCTGATCATCCATAACACCATCTACGTTCCTGGTCACTTCCATGCAACGGTCGTACTGGGTACAACCATGGCATTTATGTCGGCAACCTACTTCCTGCTACCAACCCTGTTCGGGCGTGAAATCTTCATGTTTAAGCTGGCTAAGCTGCAACCCTACCTGTTTGGTTTGGGTATGGCTGGTTTCTCGGTATTCATGATGGGTGCGGGTACCATGGGTGTAGCACGTAGACACTGGGATATGGCGTTTACGGGTGCTCCTTATGCCTTTGAGTATCCAGCGATTGCTTATACTCTGATGGGTCTGACAGGTATCTTTGCTGCTATGGCCATTATTGGCGGAGCGCTGTTCTGTGTCATTGCTGTTGGTACTCTTCTGTTTGGTAAGAAGGTTGATAGCAAGGTAGGCTTCATGGGCTTCCGTGGCGCTGACAGCTATACAACAGATCGTCCACCACTGCTGGAGCGTGCACCTGCAGATACTGTTTCTCACAAGGATATCGGTATCGGTGGCTTCGTTGCACCAGGAACATTTATCATGGCCCTGGTCTTCCTCGCTACCTTTGTGTTGTACTACTTCGTTAACTGGAAGTACCTCTCATCGGTTTGGGGACTATCTTAAGTCTCTGTTGAGAAACAGGGGCAGGTGGCAACACCTGTCCCTGTTTTTTTATGATTAATTCAAGGGGATATGCCGGTTATACTAAAGGCTGGCATCATGCCCTATTTTCGAGTATTATTGACTACTCAATAGTAGTGCTAAAGGAAATAGAATAGTGGCAATTGGATTCAAGCAACTTGCGAACATCTTTAAGTTACGTATTGGTGTTACAATTGCCCTCACAGCAGTTGTTGGGCTTGCTATTACGCCGGGACCCTCTGTCCCTGCATCACAAATATGGGTGCTGTTGTTGACAGTGCTTCTTTCATCAGCAAGTGCTGGTGGTTTTAATCAATATCTCGAGCGAGATTATGATGGGCGTATGGAGAGAACTCGTAATCGCCCCTTTGTAACAGGTGAGATCAAAGCCGGTATAGAATGGCCGATTTTTCTTTACTCCCTGCTCTTCATTTCAGTTTCTATTGCAGCCTATGTCATCAACGGCATGGCGGCATTTTATGTGTTTTTAGGCGCGTTTTTCTATGCATTTGTATACACTTGGTGGCTAAAGCGCCGTACCTGGTTAAATATTGTTGTGGGTGGATTGGCTGGAAGTTTTGCCGTGCTGGCTGGAGCCGCAACGGTGAACCCGACAGGCTTGGACACCTTTCCAATGATATTTTCGGTGGTCCTGTTTTTGTGGACCCCTTCTCATTTTTGGAGTTTGGCGATTGCTCTTCGTGAAGATTATGCACGTGGCAATATTCCGATGCTTCCGGTCGTTGTGGGTGACCACAATGCCGCATGGGCAATTTTTGGCAACTCACTGCTTCTTGTCGGGGCTTCACTGCTTCCACTCTTCTTTGATCTGGGGTTGGGCGTCGTTTACTTCCTCGGTGCAGCAGTTGGCGGGTTTTACTTTTTGTACAAAAATATCGTGCTTATCCGGGATACTAATCGGGAGACAGCCATGTCGAGTTTTTTCGCCTCTTTGATCCAACTGGTGTTGTTGATGGTCGCTGCAGTGGTTGATGTACATCTAGTGTAACGATCCCCTTTAATGTATTACATGATCTCTATGAAAAACAGGGCTACTGCACTGTTTTTATCGCTACTGTTTTTCTCTCTTTCTGCGGGCTCTGCAGTACAGAGTGAAACTGATGTGAACGCTGCGGTGTTTAATCATAAGAGTGCTCTGGATAAGAGTAGCAGTGTGATTGGTAATGAGCTATCCAGTTACACCTTTACCAGTATCGATGGATTACCCGTGCAGATGGATAGCTATAGAGGAAAGCCACTCATCATCAGTCTGGTATATACAAGCTGTTATCAGATCTGCCAAATGACCACGCAACACTTGAAGAAGATGGTTGAGATGGCCAATGAGTCGTTAGGGGTAGATAAATTCAATGTGGTGACCATCGGTTTTGATGCGATGATTGATACCCCGGAGATGATGCGTGAGTATGCCCGCTCAAGGAGCATAGAGATGGATAACTGGAGTTTTCTCAGTACGGATGTGGATACCATCAATAAGCTGATTGAAGAGCTCGGTTTTACCTATGTACGCACCTCCAGTGGATTTGATCATGTTCTTCAGGCTACAGTAGTGGATCAGGAGGGCAAAATTTATACTCAGGTATATGGGGAAAGTTATGATGCCCCTCTGATTATGGAGCCACTAAAAGAGTTGGTTTATAAGAGACCGACCAATAGAGGGATCATCACCAATGTGGAAAATCAGGTCCGCTTTTTTTGCACCGTATACGATCCAGCTACGGGGGCCTATCGTTTTGACTACTCATTTTTTGTAGGTATGTTTATTGGCTTTATGATTATCGCCTCTACAGCCTACTTCTTAATCAAAGAATTTTATATCAATCCTCGTAAGCAGTCCCAAACCCAATCACCTAGCTGATATGCTTTAGAGATAAAGCATGGTCTGTTCCATGCGGAATATCAGCGCTTAACATTAATACTTAATAATTTATGAATAATCAAATACAGAAGTTTTGTGATTCATCCATGTCGACCATTGAGGGGTGGTTCGGTAGGGCATTTGGCAAAGAGCTGAACCCCATGTACTACTTGGGCGCACTGACCGTTTACCTGTTCTATATTGTTCTGGTGAGTGGTATCTATGTGTTTGTACTTTATGAGTCGAGCATCTTTGGTGCTTGGAGCTCTCTTGAGTACATGTCAAACGAGCTGAGGTGGTCTGCTGGAATTATGCGAAGCCTCCATCGATATGCATCGGATGCGGCGATTATCACCATTTTTGCCCATATGTTCCGAGAATTCATGCGTGACCGTTTCCGAGGTGTGCGTTGGTATTCATGGTTTACCGGTATTCCTGTTTTATGGATGACGGCACTGCTCGGTATTTCTGGATACTGGCTGGTTTGGGATACCATGGCACAGTATATCGCCATCGCATCCTCAGAGATGATGGACTGGCTGCCGATCTTTACAGAGCCCATGGCCAGAAACTTCCTGACCAGTGAGGATATGAATGACCGCTTCTTTACCCTGATAGCCTTCATTCATGTGATTGGAATTCCAATTTTTCTGGTGTTTGGTGTATGGATTCATCTGTTCCGCATCAGCCGTTCCACCATTAACCCACCTCGTGGATTGGCGATTGGAACACTGCTGGCCTTGGTGGTGCTCTCGATTGTCTATCCGGCAGTCAGCCATGAGCAGGCCAACCTAGATACCATTCCTGCCTCGGTCAATCTGGACTGGTTCTACCTGAATATCTTCCCACTTGCAGACAGCTGGTCAATGGGAGCAATCTGGGCGCTGGTGTGGGGTGTTAGTGTCTTCTTGATGATTCTTCCTTGGTTCCCCATCAAGAAGCAGCCCCCAGTTGCAGTCGTCTTCCCTGAGGAGTGTAATGGCTGTGGACAATGTGAGGATGACTGTCCCTACAGCGCTATTGAGATGGTGAAGAGAGAGGATGACAGCCCCTATGATGAGGTTGCGGTTGTTCAGGCCGACCACTGTGTAAGTTGTGGTATCTGTGCTGGATCATGCCCCTCATCAACGCCATTTAGGAAGATGGACCCACTGGTTACTGGTATTGATATGCCAGATGACTCAATACATGCGCTGCGTAACGATACCAATACGGTGCTGGAGAACCTCAGTGAAGATACGCGTATGATCGTCTATGGTTGTGCTCATGCGGCAAATCTGGATCAGTATAATAACTCTGGAACCGCGGTGATTACGCTGCCTTGTACGGGAATGTTGCCCGCCTCCTTTATCGACTACTCCCTGAGACGTGGTAATGTCGATGGGGTGTTTATTACAGGGTGTGTGGATAATAACTGTCACTTCCGTCATGGAAACAATTGGCTCGATGAACGAATTGATCACGAGAGAAAGCCTGCGCTTCGTTCACGTGTAGATCGTAATCGCGTCCATATTTTCCGCGCAGAGACCTCTGATCAGAAGAAACTGGGGGGTGCGCTGGATGAGTTCCGCAGTTATCTGGAGGGCTACAAGCCGGATACTGTCGAGAAAGAGGAAACCAAAGAGGTAGAGAACCATGATTAAGGCAACACAAATTATTGGGCAATCCGTTTTTTATGGACTGTTTATTGCTGCTACTGGGTACCTTTCCGCCTCACCAGCCTATCAAGTGATTGAGCCTGATATGGCATTGGTGAAAATCAGTATGGCGCACACCAGTAAACCGGCGGGGAAGTGTATAACGCAGACTCCGGAGCAGCTGGAGAAGCTGCCCCCAAATATGCGTTTACCGGTTGTCTGTCCTAGAGAGCGCTCACCGCTCTATCTAGAGGTGGAACTTGATGGCAAAATGATCTATCAGGAGAGTATTCTGCCTGCTGGAATCAACCATGATTCAGCCTGCTACAATTATCATAAGATTAAAGTGCCTGCGGGGAGCTACAATCTTAAGACAAGAATGCGTGATAGTATATTGACTGAAGGCTTTGACTATACCGCAGAGAGAAATGTCGAGCTTGCGGCATCGGATATTCTGGTGATTGACTTTGATTCAAAGCATCAGGAGTTCATCTTTGAATAGGCTTTCTCTTAAAACGATAAAAATTAAAGGGGTTACAGTGTGGGAATATTGAGTGCCAAAGAGCAGAAGCTGCCTTATGGATACAAGGCGATCATCAAGGTTTTCAAAGATGAAGACTATTGTGATACCGACTGCAAGGGTGGTTTCTATACCGATATGGAGATTCACTACTATGCAGATACCCTCTGTAGCTTGGGGAGGCTGCTGAGAGAGCGTGAGTCGGACCCCTCCAGAGTACGTATCTACGAGATCAAAAAAGAGTTGGAGAGTGAGGTTCCGCGCACCAGCTACACCAAGGAAGATGGCAGCTGGCGCTCGAAGAGTGCCATGTGTGAGAGTAACAAGCGTTACGGTGCGGCCCAAAAGTCATAAGGGACCACCTGTCCGGAAATAAAGTGTGCAGCAGCTATCCTGATTCAGTTCAGGATAGCTGTCTCTCTATATGGGGTACCTATTCTGGCGCTACAGTGGGGGCTGATCCAGTGCCTTGAGAAGAGGGGGTGGAGGAAGATGGAGCAGAGAGTGCGTTGCTGTAAGGGTGCTCGATAGGCTCCTCCTTCATAGATGACTTAATGAAGTCGAAAACAACGGTCGCAAGCACCATAATGATCGCAAAAAATATTACGCTTCGGTAGGGGAGTATGCCTCCATACATGCGCTCTATATAGTTAAGAATGTGGTCCGCAGCCAGATAGAGAGCAACGGCAACTACGGTATAGAGGATCATCTCCATGATATTTTCTCCTGATTATTTGATATCTCCCCATTCAACAGGGGAAAGTGATAAAAATATAATTTTAGCAGTGTTAGTGCTATCGATTAATTAATGGTTTCCTCGTGCTCCTCACCGGTCGCCTGACGGCTTACAAAAGTGACAAACAGAGCAATGGTAAATAGCGCAACAGCACCGGCCTGATGGGTTGAGGCGAGGGCCGTTGGAACCACCAGTAGCAGTGTGCTAATACCCAGTGCAACCTGAATCAAGGACATGATGAACAGAGCGTTCATCCCCATGCGGGCATATCGGCTGAGCGGCTCTACTCTGTAGCGAAACCAGAATGCAAGGGTTGCAAACAGCACCGTAATTGCAAGTATACGGTGGTCAAACTGTACGGTGGTTCGGTTTTCAAATAGGTTGATCCAGAGTGGGTTCTCTCTAAATAGACCGTCTGGAATGTACTGTCCAGCCATGTCAGGAAAGGTGTTGTACCCATATCCAGCCTTCAGACCGGCTACAAATCCACCAGAGAGGATGGTGATGGTGATAAGTGTCGTCAACCAACGTGAGTGTCTGTTGTGGCTGATGGAGAGGGAGCGCCCCTGTTGTAGTTCAGCCTTTGGAAGCAGGTGCTGCAGAGCGACCCAAAACATATAGGCATAGATTAGGAAGGCGGCGGCAAGGTGGGCGGTGAGGCGATACTGGCTAACATGTGGATTATCTACCAGACCACTTTTTACCATATACCAGCCCAGAACCCCCTGTAGTCCACCTAGCAGAAACATCAACAGAAAACGGGGGGCCGCTTGGCGTTGAATCTTGCCGCTAAAGTAAAAATAGAGAAAAGGGAGGAGAAAAGAGAGGCCGATCAGCCGTCCCAGTACCCGATGCAGATACTCCAGTAGAAAGATGGACTGAAAGCCGGCCAGATCCATACCGATGTTGATCTTCTGGTACTCAGGAGAGTGCTGGTACATCTCAAAGACCCGTTCCCACTGCATCTGAGTCAGGGGTGGTATCCATCCCATTAGAGGGTCCCAGTCGACCATGGAGAGCCCAGAACCCGTCAGGCGGGTGATGCCACCCAGTATCACCATTGCATAAACCAGAAGGCAGACGGCAAGTAGCCAGATGCCAATTTGACGATTGTGTGAGGCGCTGTTATCCATTTGGCTTGCTCTCTATCGTAGTCAAGGGTTTGTCACTGGTGATGAAGAGTGAGGCTACAAACAGGGTGATCAGTAGTTGAGAAAGCAGGGTATGCATGGTTGTAGAGAGCAGTGGCAGGTTCAAAACGGTAATTGCACTCCCCAATAGTCCCTGCAACAGCATCAATAATAGAACCCCCAGCAGGAAGCGTTGCTGGAGTGGGGTCCCTTGTTGGTACGAACGGTACAGCAGTTGTGCAAAGTAGACCAAAACAATAACCACCGAGAGACGGTGAAAGAGCTGCATCTGGAGTAGGGGGATATTGCTCCACCAGCTCCCGCCACAACTGGGAACGGTTGGGCATGACATTCCAGAAAAGGCTGTCGAGATAAAGCCGCCTTGAAGGAAAAGCATCAGTAACAGGGCCACTCCTGCAATATTGCGTATACCCCATGCTGGAGCAGTTGGGGGAGAGGCACCATTAAGTTTCAGTGCCAGTATCGCAGAAGAGACCAGCAGTAGCAGCCCTCCCGCTAAGTTACCCAGTGTTACCCCCGGCGCAAGCGAGCCTCCGGCGGACATCCCCAGAGCAGAGAGCCATAAAACAGCGCCTCCCATAATAAGTGCGAGCCGTCTGGATGAGGGGGCGAGCGGGGCAGAGCGAAAAAGCATGATATTGAGAGCCAGTACCAGAATCGCAATGGTGGATGCAATCAGTCGATGGGCCATTGTGGCGATGGAGAAAGACTCACTCCCTTCCCCTGTTGGAGCCATACCCTCTCCGCTTAGGGCAACCTGCTCATAGCAGACCGCACGGTCAGGACACATCAACCCAGACTTTGCGTGCCTTAAAAAGGCACTGGTAAAGTTGAGTGTGATTACCAGTACTAGAATGAATACAACTAAAGAGCGTAATGTCACCATCTTATGATCGCCATGTTATGGTTGGTTGAAAGGGACTACTCTCTTCTTTCAGGTTTTTCGCCAAAAAGCCCATTTTTATTTTTCTTGATGTAATCATCCCCAACCTTGCCATGGACAAGGCGGATGTGTTTTGGGTTCTTCTGCCAATCCACATGGTCAAAGCCCAGCTTGAAATCCCAAGCCCATGCGCTACCCCCCTGGAAGGCGTAGGTTGATGAGGTCCAGTAGTCTGCTGACTGGGTGTTCGGGAAGAAATTACGAAAGATCGGATCAATCTCTTTGTTCTTACTAATAAAGGCAATCGATCCCATCTCAATGTTTTCAGGAAGGTGCCACTCTGATAGACCGCAAATGCCCTCCTTATTCACCTCTTTCAGGAAGGAGATTGCATCACAGTCACTGCCGGTACAGCTACCACCGTTGGGGACACCAATATAGGCCTTTCGCATGTCAGGGTCATGCCAAGTGTAGGTATTCTTAGCCGCTCGAAGTCCGGGCTGGGCATTTTTTACCTCCCAGTGAAGACCGGTTGATTTATCGTAGACACACGCCCATGGGTCCTCAGCGAAGTTTCCACTGCCGGTGTAGATTGAGCCATCAGCGGTAACTCGAACAAAGTTCTGTTCACGCAGAACACGATCCTTTTCGCTTAACTGGTCACAGCCTGTTAACAGGAGGGGTAGGATAAGAGTTACAGCTAATTTTTTTATCATAGTTAAGACCTATCCAAACTTGGCTATGTTAAGGAGCAAGTTGAAGTAAGAACGTGTTGTTGGGATTTGTTTCAGTAGAACCACAAGTATACTATTTTTTCCATCTGATCGGAACTGCTGCAGTCGCTTAACAGTAAGAAAAAGTATGCGCTGTTTTTGTGAGTTGCGCCGCTATTAATGGATATTCATCAATTTCCTAGTGATTTGATTATGGTTTTTTCGGTAATGGAAACATACAGTGTTAGAATTAGACTCTACTGAATTTAAGTCAACGATTCTCAGTATTAGAGAGGAGAGATAGATGAAAGAGTTAGGCACTTTTTGGATAATTGGTATCATTCTCAATGTTGGACTTACTACATTGGGGTTAATCTGGGTCTATAAAATGATGCAGGATCCTGAGGATAAATCAGAGGATAAAAAAGAGCGTTAATTTTTCCTTTGAGGAGCTTTTGAGTTGTTGAGTGATTGCTACAAGGGACCTTACAGAATAATGGATGATTAGATTGATGAGTAGAGAACCAGATTACCAAATTACCGTTCCAGAAGCAGTCCAGCCCTTAGTGCGTGGCTGGGTTTATCTGGCAATGGCATCATTAATTGTGCCGGGGCTGACCGCAATTCTACTGGTGTTACTGCGTACTCTGGTGGTGGATACGGCCTCATGGACCGATCTGTTCCGAACCGCGCTGGTAGTCCATGTGGACCTCTCGGTATTTGTCTGGTTTCTTGCGGTTGGAGGGGCGATCTGGACGGCTCAGTCGCGCCAACCCACCTTGGCCTCGATCTGGTCTCTGCGCCTTGCGGTCACTGGAACGGTGATCATCTCGATTGCCCCACTACTGGGGGCTACCACCCCGGTAATGAATAACTATATTCCGGTACTGGATCACCCGATTTTCCATTTTGGTCTTGGGCTCTTCGCGATTGGCATACTGCTGCTTGCTCCTGCTACGCTCAGGCAGCGCCCCCGATGGTTATCTGACTCTGCGGGTGATCTGCTGCAGCTGGGTGGGTGGCTCGCAATGGCGGCCACGGTGTTGGCGGCTATTGCCTTTATCCACACCTATCTCTCCATCCCAGTAGACCCAGAGAGGGCGGCTGTCACCTACTATGAGGTTCTATTCTGGTCAGATGGGCATATTCTGCAGTTCACCTATACCACTCTGCTGGTAATTGCCTGGTTGGCACTGGGTAGCGCGCTGAAGATGAACCCGTTACCCAATCCAAAAATAACCGCAATCATGCTCATTGTGGGGTTTGCTCCCCTTATTCTGGTGCCTTGGATTCTCTCATCCTATGACGTACTTTCAGTAGAGTACCGAGGTTGGTTTACCTGGTTGATGCGCTATGGAAATAGCTTGGCTCCCGTGCTTGTCGCCCTTTTCCTACTGATGGGGCTGTTTCGTGCCGGAGAGCAATCCAGTGATGAACAAGGCCCACTGCGTGGCTCATTGATCGCCTCTTTTCTCCTGTTTGCTGCGGGCGGCACCATCGGGTTCATGATATCCGGGGTGAATACCATTATTCCTGCCCACTATCATGGCTCTATTGTTGGGGTGACATTGGCGTTTATGGGGCTGGTTTACCTGCTGTTGCCACGCTTGGGTTTTGCTGCCCCTGTGGGGCGGGTCGCCAACCTACAGCCGTATATCTATGCTGTTGGCCAATTGATGCATGTGGCAGGGTTGGTTATCTCTGGGAACCACGGCGCATTCAGAAAAACCGTGGGTGGCTCTGTGGGAGCCGAAGACTTCTATGGCATGTTAAGCACCAGCTTCACCCGCATTGGCGGGCTGCTGGCGGTCGTGGGGGGGATGCTCTTTCTGTGGGTCTGTTGGAAATCGATTCGCAATAGCAACAAACCGACATAACCATCCCTCCTGTTATAAGTAGTTTCATGCTTTTAGCCCCCTACCCCAAGCAGGGGGGTTGAGTCTACCAACTGTTCTGAATAGCAGCGATATCCCGAATCATCACCTCTGGCTGATGTGGTGAAGGGAGCAGTGCGCTGATCTCTGCATTGGGGTCCAGTAATACAATGGTGGCAGAGTGGTTGATTAAATAAGCGTTACCCAGCCCCTCAGGGACCGGCGCTCCAGGCTCAACCGCAAGCTCTTTACCATCGACATGATAGACTCGCTCGTAGCGAGCGCCCATAGAGCGGGCAAGCTGGTCCACTGCCTTCTGCTCTCCGGTAATACCAAGGAAGGAGGGGTGGTAATAGCCCGCATATTTTTGCAGTGCCTCAGGGATATCTTGTTGCGGATCAACAGAGACAAAGACTACCTGAGGAGCCTCTTTAATCGCAGCTGGATTCTCCTCAATCTTGCGCATCATCTCTGCCAAGGTAAAGAGCTCTGTGGGGCAGACATCAGGACAACGGGTGTAGCCAAAAAAGAACAGTGACCACTTCCCCTTGAAACTCTCTAGATTCATTGCCCCTAAACTGTGATGGGTTAACTCAAAGGGGGGGATGGGTTTAGCGGGGCGCAGTACAGTGGCTCCCTCTGTACTAGGAGGGGCTGCAGAGTCACTACACCCTTCGAGCAACAGTAGGGTGGATAGTATCAGTAAGCTTCCTAAAATCGCTCTTAATGTTTTCATTGTAAAATCTTTATTGGGCCTGTTTCTGGGGGGGAGCTTCTATGGTGAGGGGTTATGTCTTGAAGAACGAGATCAGCCGCTCCAGATTCTCTGACTGCTCTAGCAGGTTACGACTGGCGGCAGCGGTCTCCTCAACCAGAGCCGAGTTGCGCTGATTAACCGAGTCCAGTTGGGTAATTGCAGTATTGACCTGATCAATCCCCGTGGATTGCTGGCTACTGGCGCTGGCGATCTCGCTCATGATGTCATTAACGTGGGCTACAGATTGACGAATAGAGTCGAGTGATGTCCCGCTATCGTTCACTTGTTTGCTTCCCTCTTTGACGTGTTGGTTACTCTCTTCAATCAGTACTGAGATCTCACGGGTGGAGTCGGCTGCACGTTGGGCCAAGGTGCGTACCTCGTTGGCAACCACAGCAAAGCCACGTCCATGTTCGCCTGCGCGGGCTGACTCTACCGCTGCATTGAGTGCCAGCAGATTGGTCTGGAAGGCGATACTATCGATCAAGTTGATGATATCGGTCATTTTCTGGCTGGAAGAGGAGATCTCCTCCATCGCCTTGATGCTCTTTTCGAGTACCTCTACCCCCTCTGCGGCTTGTGTGTTGGCTTTGGTGGAGAGGCTATTTGCTTGACGGGCATTGTCTGCGTTGTGACGGACCGTTGATGACATCTCATCCATGCTGGCAGCGGTCTCCTCTAGAGAGGCGGCCTGTGAAGCGGTACGGTTGGATAGCTCTTCATTGCCCGAGCTGATCTCCTCAACCCCCTGGTTGAGGGCTATGACCACACGACGTACATCGTTGACGATACGTTGTAGGTTGCTGAGAGTATTGTTGATCGCCTGGCTCAGTGCAGCAAGCTGTCCCGGATAGTTTCCTTCAACCGTAGAGCTGAGGTTACCATCGGATACACTGCCCATGACTTGAGTAATCTCACCAACAGCGGTCTCCATAGCCTGCATCGCTTTATCCACATTATCGCGGATATCCCCCTCAACCCGTGGGTCCATGCGGTAGGTAAAGTCGCCATTGATAATCGCCTGCATGACACTGCTGAGTCCATCACTGGTACGTTGTAGGCTCTCGACAGCACCATTGACACTGTCTCCAAAGAGCTTCAGTTCACCCTGTAGGTCAGCGTTATCCACGCGGTGGTGGAACTCACCACGGGCAACACCGCCCATCACCTCATTTACGGAAGTGAGTGCGCTCTGTGTGGCATCCATACTGCTATTTACATTTTGTTTCAGAGTGCCGAGGTCCCCCGGTAGATTGCTATCAATACGGGCACTGTAGTCGCCTTGTGAAGCGGTCTCCATCACCTCACCAACTTCACCGATCGCATTTTTCAAAGTGAGCAGATGGTTGTTGATGGAGCTGGCCATCAGCCCCAGCTCATCTTCTCCTGTCACATCGACTTGATGGTCAAAGTGTCCATTGGTTGCAATATGGGTCATTGCACTGCCCACTGAGCGAATACCGCAGATCAGTCGACGGCTGATCATCAGTCCTAACCAAGCGACAACAATCAGTACCAGTGTGCTGAAGATGATATTCATTAGCAGAGAGCGTCGTGTCGAGTCGACCAGGGACTGGGTCTGTTGGCTGGTATCCTCTGATATTTGGTTGGCAACCGCCTTGAAAATGCCGATACGCTGAGTTGCCAGTGCAAACCAGTCGTTGGCACTGACTCCCTCAATTTGTGTGGCAAGTGCTTTAATGGCGAGTAGGGCAGGGCGGTCTACAATATCGATCAGGCGCTCCAGCTCCTCCCCTTTGACCTTCTGCTTCTTGGCTAGTTCGATGGTCTCTTTGTACTTGTCCAGTACGTAGAGCAGGTCGCTGATACGGCTCTTCTCCTCTGTCGTTGTACCCGGTAGCTCAGTAATGGTTTGCAGGATAGCGGTGGCCTGCTTATGCTGCTGGAGTACCTTACGGCGGAAACGGGGCTGTTTCTTCAAGACATAGTTCTTGAAGTTATGGATCATGCCGCCATAGCCGATAACCGACTGTAGTTGAGTGATCAGAGAGACCTTCTTGCCTTTGGAGAATACGGTCTCACGCATCTCTTGGTAGGCCGCTTGGTCAAACTCCCCCTGCTTCTCTTCCCAGAGTGTACGCTGACTGGGGTTGATGTTGCTCTCAAGGGTCTTCAGGTAGATGGATTGATCGGCAATAAAGCCCCGGACGGTTAGCATCTTCTCGTTGCTATAGAGGCCGCTGGCAAAGATCCCGTTCATCATCCCGCGCTCTTGACCGATACGCTCCTTGATCCAGAGAGAGGAGGAGAGGGCACGCAGTTGGCGCGCCAGACTCCCCTCTGTCACCATCCCACTGATGCGATCAATCAACTCCAGTGTCTGGCTGTTGCTGGTAGAGTAGTAGGCAAAGCCACCGTTATCGGGAGCCAGTGCATCAATCGCACTACGGATGGTGTTACGTTGCTCTACGTGCTGCAACAGTGCTTGAATGCTGTTATCAATTGCAGAGTCCGGTGACTCATACTTGGAGAGGAACTGCTGCAGTTGGCTGACCGCTTGATCGACGACTGCTCGCTGCTGTTTTACCTCTTCGCCCAGTTCAGTCCCTTTGCTGCCAAGAAAGCCGGCACTGAGCCCGCGTTCAACAGCCATGTTGTGGGCCAGATGGTCGAGTGATTGACTCAGATTGACCAGCTCTTGGGTCTGTTCGATCATCTGCTGCTTTGACCACTTATCAGCGATATTGAGTGTGGAGAGCAGAATTAGCCCCAAAATCGGAAACAGGAGCAGGAGGATGATTTTGTTGCGAATAGAGAGGTCGTTCAGCATCTGCTTGGTCCTTTATGGGGCGCTGATATACAGTGTTAGATCAGTCTTTTATTTTTGGGGGGAGTGGATGCATAAAATACCTGAACCAAAGGGTGTATGGTTTGATTTGGGTCAATATATTACAATTAAGTAATATTAATGCATGATCTAGTGTGCTGTGCTTGGATCTGCTGCCAGCCTCCCCTAGATCAGTGGCTGGTCCCCTCGGAGCGGGTGATTTTGTTGTAGACGTTGTACTTGCCGACGGGCTTCTTCATTGGAATGCGTTTCACCTCTTCCAGCGTATCCCCATCGTAGACCACCAGTGCCCCATCCTCCTCCCAGATGCTGAGCAGAGCATAGCGGCCATCTCGGGTGAATTCGACATGGGCTGCAGTCTTGCCGGGGGCAGGGCGTACGGTTTTTACGATCTTCAGCGTCTGTTTATCGATGATGTGTACCAAATCACGATTGGGACCAAAGAAGACATCAGACCAAGCGTAGCGACTCTTTTCATGGCTGCGCATAAAGAAGCCCGGACCTTTAGTTTTGATCTCATCAATGGGTTGCCAGCTCTTCATATCGATAATGGTGAGTGCCCCTTTACGCAGGTTTGGAGTGGCCATGATGGTCTGTTCGCCACGTCTCCAAGTGATGCCGGAGCCAAGATGTGGCATCCCATCGAGCGCGAGATCAGCCACTTTGCGTCCTAGGTCAAGATCAATAACCGCGCCTCCACCACTGCGTGAGGCCCCCATGATAAAGATGTAGTCTTGATCAAAGAAAAAGTCATCCAGTGGGGTTTTTAGCTTGATCTTACGGGGAGTGAAGCGGGGGCTCCCCTCTGCGGCATCGGCACGGTAGTCATGCTGCCAGCCGCCACTCTTGCCCAGCTCATATGGGATCTCCCAAATCTCAGGCAGATCCTTGAGGGCGAGGATAAAGCTTTTGCGTGGAGCGGCATCATAGACCGCACTGACCCGAGAGCTCTCCCCCAGACTCTGTACCGGAATAATGCTGTTGAGCGAGAGGTCATTGGCATTAAGCAGCACCAGATTATGAGGCAGGTAGTTACCCACCGCCACCAGCTTGCCATCGCTGGAGATGGCGATGTTGCGGGTGTTAATACCAGCACGTATTTCGGCCACCATCTGCATGCTGTGGAGGTCAAACAGGGTGACCCAACCATCACGGGTTGCATAGTAGACGAAACGACCATCGGGAGAGTACTTGGCGCCACCGTGGAGTGCAAAGCGGGTTTTAAAGCGGGTGATTGGTTCTAGCTTATCGCCATCAAGAATGGTGGCGTGGTGATCCCCAGCCTCGACCACAAAGAATAGATTGAGTGGGTCTGCACCATGCTGTGGTTTAGCAGGGAGCTGATCCAGTGGGGTGAACAGCTTGTGGCTGGCGCTGATCTCAGCCTCCATCCAGACTGGAACTTCGGGTAGTGGTTGATAGATATGGTCAACCAGTGCGCTGATCTGCTCGCTAGATAGTTTCTCTCCAAAAGGGGGCATCTGGGTTGCCGGACGACCGCTGGTGATGGTGCTGATGGCGGCCTTCTTGCGCAACCGTTTTAGGTTTTCAGGCAGTAGTGCGGGGCCGATCAGGCCGAGGCGGTCTGCACCGTGGCAGGCTGCGCAGTTCTGTTGGTAAAGGTCTTCTGTGGTTTGGTCGGTGATAGCCAGTGTGGAGAAGGGGAGTAGTAGCAGTGTTAGAAAGCGAAGTGGTAATTTCATAGCCCAATCTCTTTGTTGGTAAGGTAACAGCCGGGGTCTTCGGCCCACAAGTCATCATAGAGCTGCAGTGCGCGCACACGGGTATTACCGCCACAAATATTGAAGCCGCTGCACTCTCCGCAGCGTCCTGTTACAGGGCGTGGCTTCTGCTTCAGTCCAGCCATCAGTGGATTGGAGATATCTTCCCAAATTTCGGAGAAGGGGCGCTCTCGCACACTCCCCAGTGTGGTATCCCACCACATGGTATCGGGGTGTACCTTGCCGAGGTTGTCGATATTGGAGATGTGGATGCCGGTCTGGTTGCCGCCCCACTGCTCCAGTCGCTGACGAATCTCATCGGCGCGATCTGGGAACTGTTGCTCCACCCAGTGTAGTAGATAGAGCCCATCTGCATCATTGTTGCCAGTGACGAACTCAATACCACCCTGCTGTTCAGACTGCTCCCATGCCCGCTTGAATAGCAGATCCATCGCTTTGCGGGTGGTCTGGTGGTGAGCATCTCCCTCACGGTTCTTGTTGCCACGTCCGGCATAGTTGAGGTGGGAGAGATAAAACTTATCGATGCCACGGGCTTCAGTCAACTCCAGCAGAGGCTCTAGATCCTTGGCATTCTCTTGCGTTAGGGTGAAGCGTAGTCCAACCTTAATACCGTGTTGCTGGCACAGATCGATGCCCTGCATCGACTGTTGAAAAGCCCCCTCTAGGCGGCGAAACTCATCGTGTGTCTGTTCCAATCCATCGATACTGATGCCTACATAGTCGTAACCGACATCTGCAATCTGTTGGATATTCTCTTCAGTGATCAGGGTGCCGTTGGTCGACAGTCCCACATAGAACCCCATCGCCTTGGCGCGGTGAGAGATCTCAAAAATATCGGGGCGCAGTAGTGGTTCACCGCCGGAGAGAATCAGAACGGGAACGCCATACTGTTTCAGGTCATCCAGTACAGTGTAAGCCTCTTCGGTAGAGAGCTCCCCTTTAAAGTGAGTGTCTGCTGAGATCGAGTAGCAGTGCTTACAGGTGAGATTGCAGCGCCGAATCAGGTTCCAGATCACCACCGGACCGGATGGTGAGCGAGCAGGCCGGATGGGGGCAGGGTTGCGAATGGCTCGCATATATTGGCTGATGCGAAACATAGGGTTACTCGCCCTCTTTGGGTGTGTGAGGCGGCTGCTGCAGCCGGAAACCGGTCTTCTTCAGGATCTGTTTACTGAAGAGAATCTCATGCCCCTGTACTGCATCCCCCAAGAGCGCGCTGATCTCTTCGGTTTTAGTCAGTACCTCATTACGTGTTTTTCCATGAACCATAGCAAACAGGTTATAGCTCCAGTCAGGCAGGTGGCGGGGGCGCTGGTAGCAGTGGCTGACAAAGTCAAGCTGGCCTACCGCCTCTCCCAGTTGATCAATCTGATCATCGGGTATATCCCATACGGTCATACCGTTGGATTTAAAGCCGAGTTTATAGTGGTTGGGGATGATGCCGATACGGCGGATGATGCCGTTATCCAGCATTGCCTGCATGCGGCTCATCACCTCTTCGCTAGGCAGGCCAACCTCTTTGCCAACCTCTGCGTAGGGGTGTGGGGTGAGCGGCAGCCCGTTTTGGGTAGCGGCAATGATTTTGCGGTCAATCTCATCCATAACAGTTTTTTCTCACTGATTGTGTTGTGTTGAGTTGTTCTGTGGTCTCTTAGAGTACAAACTTCAGTTCTAAAAAGTACTCTTTCAATTTTGGCATATTGTAGACCGTAAGTTCGGTCTCTGCCTCGATCTGCTCAATCACTTGGCCAATCTCATCGGCGGTCTCTGTTGAGATCACAAACCACATGTTGAATTGGGTGGGGGAGCGGTGGTGTGCACGTTGATAGTTGTGTGCCACCTCTTCATGGGCGTTGACCAGTTCAGTGATACGCTCAAACTCCTTCTCAGGTACCGCAAGGGCAGCCAAGGTGACTGCTCCACCGAGTGCTACCGCGTTATAGAGTGGCCCAAAACGGGAGTAGATGCCATCGGTCTTCATCACCTCCAACCGCCACAGCAGCTCGTCCTCAGAGATCCCCACCTTATTGGCAATCTCCTGATAAGGGTTTTCTGAAATGGGAAAGCCGCCCTGCAGCATATTGATCAGGTTATGGTTGATAGAGTCCAGTACAGGAACAGGAGAGGCGTTTCTCATAAGGGTAGATCGGTTTAAGGGGCTGGATGGTGCTGGGTTGCACCATCATTTTGAGTAGTAGTGGTGCGTTGTTGATTAAAGTAACGCGCCCCTTGCTGTTTGAAACGGCGACTGCTGAACAGTACCTTGTAATCGGTCTGCTGTTTCAGTGGGGAGAGCTCAACCAGAGTCTCTACACGCTGTAGTACGCTCTCTCGATCTTTACCGTGGATCATGGTGTATAGGGTGTAAGGCCAGCGTGGCAGATCTGCTCTGCGTTGGTAACAGAGGGTGACAAAATCGAGTGGTGAGACCGCGTTGCCAAATGCCTCAATCTGCTCTTCAGGCAGGTTCCACACCACCATCGCATTGGCTTGATAGCCGAGTGGGCGGTGGTGAACAATGATCCCCATGCGACGGATAACCCCGCTCTGCTGCAGGATACGAATACGCTCGATCACCTCCTCCTCATCCATCTGAATAGAGAGACCAATCTCAGCGTAGGGGTGGGGTACCAGAGGTAACCCGCCTTGAATAGCCTCTAACACCCTGCGGTCAGCATCGGTGATTGCATCAAGATCGATTTGTGAATTCATGAAAAAGCTGCCGGGTGAACTTGGTTAGAGGAGGAGTTGTAAGGGTGTTTCCAATCCAGTGAAAAGCCGAGATCGATATGGAAATCACGCACCATCGGGAAGGAGTGGACGGGGTAACCGCTGTCATCTTCTAGTTGTGCAAGAATCTGCCCAAGGTCAGCCTCATCCTCTGCCGTGACCACAAACCAGAGATTCATCTCATCTTCACGTTCATAGTTGTGGTTGACCTGAGGCAGTCGGTTGATAACCTTTACGGCGGCCTCTATTTCTTCAGTAGGAACAGCCATCGCAGCCAGCGTGCTATAACCGATCGTGTGGGGCTGAATCACAGCGCCCACCCGGCTGATTAGCCCAGCCTTCTTGAGACGTTTGATCTGACCGATCACCTCCTCTTCGCTACTACCTAAACGCTCTGCCAGTTCGGCATAAGGAGCAGAGGAGAGTGGGAAGTGGTG
>Ga0209141_1000151_pt1 | contig 61040 bp, 60 predicted proteins | sample SaaInlLV_10m_DNA_2_FD_184676 | JGI IMG/M metagenome (GOLD analysis project Ga0209141, IMG submission 184676) | Marine microbial communities from expanding oxygen minimum zones in the Saanich Inlet - Saanich Inlet SI074_LV_150m_DNA (SPAdes) (version 2) | ecosystem: Environmental > Aquatic >... | reverse complement strand
CGTTAGATGAAGGATTTAAAAAAACTCCAAATTTATATTTTTTCATTAGTACTCCATTCTTTAGTCGGAATTTTTACTAATTGTATGACAATTAGCCTTTTATCCTAACTTTTAAAAATGTTGCACTTGTGACTTGAATTTAGATTTAATAAAATTTATATAAAGGCTTTAAGACTATTTGATATATCATGTACGCATGAATAATTCAACAAATAATTCCAAAAATCTATTAGCACTTAATAAACCTAAAGGTTATGTAGTCACACGATCTGACGAACGAGGTAGAAAAACAGTTTATGACCTTTTACCTGATTGGGTTTTTAATGACCAGTGGATGCCTATAGGACGTCTTGATCTAGAATCTAAAGGGCTTTTACTCTTTACAACCAACGGTAAAATCGGTAACGCATTAACAAAACCAGGAAATTGTGTTAAAGTATATGAAATTTGGGTTAGAGGTCATGTGACTAATGAGCATATTGCTCAAGCTAAAAAGGGAGTAGAAAGTAAACATGGTCTACTTAAAGCTCTTGTCGTAGAGAAAATAGGTACGGGTGGTGCAAAAACAAAATTAAAAATAATAATTAATGAGGGTAAAAATAGGCATATTCGCCGACTTTTTGGAGCACTAAAAGACCAAAAGTTTGGAACACCATTAAAGGTATTGAGCTTAAATAGAGTTAGTATTGGTAGTTTTAAACTTGATATTGAGCTAGCTAATTGGCGTTATCTTTCAGAAGAAGAAGAGAAAATATTAATGAAAGATTTTAATTAATATCCATCATTAAATTTGTGTTTGGAGTGCTTGTCTTTTTTATAGATATTTTTATTTTTCTCTTTATGTAAAAGATTTGCTTCTTTCAAAAGTAGAGATTTTTCATCTTCAAAGTCTTTTGAGTGATTAGTAATTGTTCTTAAAATTAGATTTACATATTCTTCAAGCTTAGACATATAACCATTGTCAAGCCTAACCACTTCTACTTTTTCAACATCTTTAAAGTTCTCATCCATCTTCTTTTTGAATTTTTCAAAGTGAAAATCTTCTTCTGGTGCTTTTAGTAAGTTAATAGCTCTTTTAGCAAACTTTTCTAAAGCTCTAATATATCGAAGTCGTAAAGCTTTTTCATTTAATGGTTTCTTTTGAATCAAATCTATTTTTTCCTTTTCTAGTTTTAATATTATATTTAAGTTTATGTTAAAAGCTTTAAAAAATAAATCATTTATTTATTATTAATAATATATAATAATAATTAAAAGTAGGAGTTATTTATGGCATATAATAAACCAAGAGATTTTACCACGAAAATGATAGATGCTGGGCAATCCAAGGTTTTTATGTCATCAAAAAATACACTTATAAAATCATACATGGCTGGTGCTATTTTAGCTTTAGCTGCAGTTTTTGCAATTACTATTAGCATCACGACAGGTTCAGCATTGTTAGGTGCTAGTTTTTTCCCTATAGGCTTTATACTATTATACTTAATGGGATTTGATCTACTTACTGGTGTATTTGTCTTGATACCTCTTGCACTTATGGACGGGAGAAAGGGAGTTACTCTTAATAGCCTTAGTAAAAATTGGAGTTTAGTATTTTTAGGAAATTTACTAGGTTCATTAACAATAGCTATCGTAATATCGTTTATCTTTACATATGGATATCAAACAGACCCAGGTATTGTAGGAAATAAAATTGCACTTATTGGTGAAGCTAGAACTATAGGATATTCAGAATATGGAATTGCTGGATGGATTACTATCTTTTTAAGAGGTATGTTATGTGGCTGGATGGTATCTATAGGTATTGTTGGCTCTGTAATTGCTACAAGTGCTGTAGGTAAAATCACTGTAATGTGGATGCCTATTATGCTATTCTTTTTTATGGGGTTTGAACATTCCATTGTAAATATGTTTTTATTTCCATTCTCTATGATAATGGGTGGTAATTTTACTATTTCTGATTATTTACTATGGAATGAAATCCCAACTATACTAGGAAACTTAGCTGGTGGATTAGTATTTACTGCACTTACTCTATATTCTACTTACGATAAAGATGAAAAGGAAGCCTAAAGAATTTTACATTCATTTTATACTTTTATTATAATATTATTAAATAGGAGCATATTATGAAAAAATTATTTTTAAGCTTATTACTTACATCTGCTTTATTTGCTAATGAATTAACTATAAAATCTGACGATGGATTTATATTACATGGGTGGCTAAATAAACCAACCACTACAAAACAATCTAGCCCTATTATACTATTTGCTCATCAATTTGGTTCAGATCATACTATATGGAATGATTTAGCCAAAAAGTTTAATGCTAAAGGTTATGCTACATTAAGTATAGATTTAAGAGGTCATGGTAAATCAATTTTACAAAATGATAAAGAAAATAAAGTTGTTATAGCTTCAAGTTTTGAGCATATTAAAGAAGCATTAATTCAAAGTGATAAAAAAATATCTTTTGAAAATATACCTTTAGATTTAACTGCTTGGCTTGAGCATATCAGTGAAGATGAATCTTTAGATATTGAAAACCTATATTTATTTGGTTCATCTTTAGGAGCTGGAACTATGATACCTATACTAAATGAATACGAAGCCAAAGGACTTGTAGCTATTTCAGCTGGAAAATTAGAAAAGTTAAGTGAAGATATAGATATGGCTTTAGCTGGGTCTATGACTAAAACTATTTTTATAGCTTCCAAAAATGATCCTCTAAATGCTAATAAGATAACTATGGAATATACTATTAAATCTATTTTAGGTACTTCTCTTATTATCTCAGGTGAAGGTCATGGTACTGTGATACTACCAAAGGTTGAGCATTTTATATTTTCATTTATGAATAATATAAAATAAATAAGACTACGAAAGCCTCATTTTATAGTCTTCATATCCAAAGTCTTTAATAAGATTCATAGTTCCATCTTTTCTCTTGATGGCTATAGATGGTAAATTTATACCGTTAAATGTAGTTGTTTTTACCATTGTATAGTGAATCATATCTTCTAATATAATCTTATCTCCAATTTCTAATGACTTATCAAATGAATAATCACCAATAATATCCCCTGCAAGACATGTATTACCTGCAAGTCTATACATATATTGTTTTTCCTTTGGATCACTACTAGCATCTCTTATATCAGCTTTATATGGCATAGCAAGAGTATCAGGCATATGTGCTTCTGCACTTGTATCTAATATAGCTATTTGCATATCATTTTCTACTATATCAAGTACTGTTGATTCAAGATATCCAGTTTGCCAACCTATTGCTTCACCTGGTTCCATATATACATCAAGATGTGGGTATTTTTCTTTAAAGTCTTTAAGTACTTCTATTAATCTTTTTACATCATAATCAGCTCTAGTAATATGATGACCACCACCAAAGTTTACCCACTTTAAATCTTTAAAATATTCTCCAAAGTTTTGTATAAATTTATTTAAAACCCCCTCTAAAGCATCTACATTTTGTTCGCATAAAGCATGAAAATGTAAACCATCTATATTATCTATAGAATAAGCTTTAAAGTTATTTTTTACAATACCCAACCTACTATTAATACCACAAGGATTGTATAGGTCTACTTCTACAGATGAAAATTGAGGATTTATTCTAAGACCTACACTATTATTAGATAATAATCTATCTTTAAAAGTATCATATTGAGCATGAGAATTAAACACAATATGATTAGATATTTGAGCTATTTTGTCAAATTCATTATCTTTAAATGCTGGGGAATATGTATGTACTTCAGAACCAAATTCTTCATATGCAAGTATAGCTTCATTAAGTCCACTAGCACAACATCCTTTTAAATATTTTTTACATATATCAAAAGTACTATGCATAGCAAAACCTTTAAGTGCTAATAGTATTTTGACACCAGTTTCATTTTGAATATGCTCTAGAAGCTGTAGATTGGCTTCTAATAAGCTCTCCTCACACACAAAGCAAGGAGATGGAAGTATTTGTTTATTATTCATTTATTAAAGTTTGTTATAAACTTCTTCTAATCCAGAATAAAGATCATCAAAACTAACTGTATCCATAGCATCAACTAAGCTTACCATACATACATTGTCTTCTTCTCCGTTCCATATTTTAATATATGTACCCTCTTTATATCCATGGTCCTGTCTAAATTTATTTAAACAATTTTTACCAATATAAAGTTTATTTAGCCATTCATATGTCAGACCTGATGCTCTACAACAACTAAAAAATTGATTTATAAGTTGTTTAATAGCTTCATCTGTAGTGATATTATTTACTTGTAATGTAAGTGCTATATATGAAAGCTTTTCACTTTCAGTAATTATTTGTTTATAATCAATATCTTTAGCAATATCATAATTACAGCTAGCTCCCACAAGTGCTATAGATTTTGGTACATTTTTTTCTTGAAGTACAAAGCTCATAACAAAATGCCAAATATCTACAAGTTCTATTTGAAGATTTTGCATATCACAATCAGCACCAATATTTTTCCAATGTTTCCATGGTGTAGAGTCTATAAGCTCTGCTACTTCCATATGAATACATCTAAGCCAATTGATCTCTTTACCAAGCTTAGTAGTTCCAAGCTCCCAATTTAGACCATTTGTCTCATCATTTAATCTTTTTTGTAGTTCAAACATTTCAGTTAATGCCATTATCAAACCCTTAATATTTATTAGATAATATAGTATCAAATAATTAATTAACCTAAGGCAATATTTTGACTAAAGAACAATTTTTAAATGATATACAAACGATATATAATTTTATAAGTAATAGAAAAGATGAGATTAATAAGCTATATAGCTATTTAGAAAATAATGAGATAGATAAGCTAACAATAGTGGATGAATTAGCTAAAAATCTAAATTTAAAAAACATCACAGATGAAACTAGATTGGCATTAATTACTAGAATAGTTAGTCTAAGAGATGATAGCTTAGTTCAGATACTTAAAAAAGAAAACTTTAATGATAAGCAAATCATAGAAGCACAAGAAATAGCATATCAATTTGCAAAAGACTATTGGATTGATCTACATAAACAAACTGTAGAATATATAGAAGAAAACAATCTTCTTACACCATTTTACCAAGCTGTATTTAGAGGTGTGTATGAAGTTGGTATCAATATGTCAAAATGGCAAACATCATGGACTGCACATATAATTAATGACATAAATAAAACTCTTTTAGCACAATTTGATGGCGATGATTCAAAAGTTATGAAGTTCTTAGAAGATGAAAAGCTATTTGATTTAGGACATGGTGGTATTACTGCTGATAGATGTTATTCAGCACTAATGATTAATGATAAAAATAATCTAAAATCTGCACCATATGTAGAGGTATTCAAAGATGATGTAAACTCTGTAATTAATATACTTGAAATTTTTGTAGATAGATTAATGGACTTAGAAGATGAAGTGTATAATCAAAAGTGGGAACATATACAGTATTTACAAGCTCTAATAGTAGCATATAGTGAAAGAAGATGTGAAAAGCTAGTTCATTATTGGGCAGAAGTTGATAGAGCATGGATGAAACTTACAACACCTATTCAAATAGGACATCCTTTAGAATATTATGAAGATCATTTTAGAAAAGCTGTAGCTTTAGAATGGGATATTAGATTATCAAATCCACAAGCACAAGAAGACAATAAAAGAGATAGTATAGTAAAAGCTATGGCTACAAATATATTTGAAGAACTTGATACAAATGATGCACATAAAGATATATTTGACTTCTCAATGAAAAGTATGGATAAGGTTCAACTATACCTTGGTCGCCCTGCACTATTTTTTGGAGCTGAATTTAATGGACTATTCTCAGCACAAGTAGTACCAAATGATGAGATTGTATCAAAAGAGGAAGGGAAAAAGATATTTGCCTTTAGCGATGAAATACTTCAAGGACAAAGAGCAAAGCCATTTTTAAAGCTTTCACAAGAGTTTTTAGGTCAAGAGTTTTTAACTGTAGATAGAAACTTTACATTTAAAGAAGAAGCTGCATGGCACCATGTATATGATATTACAACTATTGGACATGAATTTGGACATATTTTATGGTGTGATGAAGATACAGAAACTGTTATGAACAAAACTGCTAATTTTAAGAATATAGAAGAGTTCAAAGCAACTTCGGGTGGTCTTGTAGCATTTTTCCTAAATAATGATGAACAAGAACTTGAAGAACATGTAATTATGGATAGCATTAAAAGAGCTATAGGATTAATAGGATGGATGGAAGTAGATGAAGTTCAACCATATTATTGTGAAGGTCTTATTCATCTTGATGGTTTATTTACAACTGGTGTATTAACTTGGGAAAATGATAGTCTCACAATTGATAGATCACAATATAAAATAGATGTATTAAAACAGTGGTATATAAATACTTATAAAAATTTAGCACTTCACTATCTAGAAAAGAAAGATGCTTTAGAGTTTTTAAATATATACGCAAGAAAAGAAGGTAAATATTATTTACCAACAAACCCAACAATTAAATCATTTGTAGAGTTTTATTTCAATAGATATAAAGAGATTGGACAAGAACTTGATTTAAGTGATAAAAAAGAGAATTATTTAAACTAATGCCACAAACAAAGTATGATCTTATAGTTATTGGTGCAGGAGCAGCTGGTATTATAGCTGCAATTAAAGCTGCATCTGATAAGCAAAAAGTATTATTATTAGAAAAACTACCTAAAATTGGAGCTAAAATAAAAGCTACAGGTGGAGGTAAGTGCAATATTACAAATACATTATCAAATGATGAATTTATGTCTAGATTTGGGAAAGATGGTAGGTTTATACGAGATGCATTGTATGGATTTGATAGTAAATCACTTATTTGTTTTTTAAGCTCTATTGATGTTGAAACTATTAGTAAAGATGGATTTAGAATATTTCCAGCTTCACATAGTTCATCTTCTATACTTGAAGCATTTGAAAAAGAGATTATTCGTCTTAATATAGATTTAAAATGTAATGAAGCTGTCCAATCATTAAAGGTAGATCAAAATAGTATCACAAATGTTACTACACAAAATGACACTTACTCTGCTAATAACTTCATAGTAGCTACTGGTGGTCTTGGTTACCCTACTTTAGGTGCAAATGGTGATGGACACATATTTGCTACAGATACAGGACATAAAGTCACTACACTAAGCCCTGCAATGATGCCACTATTTTCAAAAGAAACTTGGACTGCAAACTGTACTGCTGATACAATAGCTAAAGCTACTATCAAAATTAATTTAGCAAAATATAAAAAGTACAAAGCGACAGGTGATCTTATATTTACAAAAAAAGGTATACGAGGTCCTGTGGTACTTGATTTTGCAAGAGAGATTACTCCACTTTTAGAAAAGTATGATGAGGTACCTGTTTTAATTAATTTAGTTCAAGGTAAAAATGAAGAACAAATAAGAATTCGTATTAAAGAAGAACTATCTAAACAAGTCCATTTAAATACCCTAGAGCTACTTCAAACATTTATTCCTATATCTTTAGCAGCTGAAATATCAAAGCAAGCTGGAATAGATAACATGAAGACATTTAATAAACTATCAGGTATTCAAAGGGATCAAATAATTAAACTATTAATTGCTATGCCACTTTCTATTATAGGACATGATGGATTTAAAATGGCAATGATTACAAGAGGTGGAGTAAGTTTAAAACAAATAGATCCAAAAACTATGAAAAGCAAAATAGTAGATAATCTTTACTTTTGTGGTGAAGTTATGGATATAGATGGACCATGTGGAGGATTTAATCTACAATGGTCATTTTCTAGTGGATATTTAGCAGGTCAATTAAAGTAATACTATGAACTATATACTTTTACCAATTATTTTTATAATTTTCTTTACTGGTTGTGCTACAAAATCACATCAACAACTTTTTATAGAAAAAGGTGAAAAATATAATGTAAATTATAAAACCTTACATGCAATATGTAAAAAAGAAAGTGGTCTCAATGTAAATGTAGTAAATGTAAATGAATCTATATTTGATATTCAAAGAGGCCCTCATTATTTTACATCTGCATTTAAAGCAAATTTATATATGGATTTTGTACTTGACCCATTACTTTTAAATTATGATGTAGGTATATGTCAAATAAATAAACAACACCTTAATAGACTAAAACTAGATAATGAAGACTTACTTGACCGTGAAACAAATATTGATATTGCTACAAGAATATATAGGTATAACCTAAAAGTATGTCGTGGGAATATTATGTGTGCATTAAGTATGTATAATACTGGTACACGATCTTCAAGGCGTGGTATTGCTTATGCAAAAAAAGTAATTAGACTTAGAAATAAATTATACAAGTAATATTATAAAAGGATCAAGATGAAATTATTTATAACTATACTTTTTATTGGAATTTTATTTAGTGGATGTATAAGCTCCGTACAAAATATGAATCCTCAAAATACAAAAAAATTTGAAAATTCAGTTAAAAATATGGATGAAGAAAACAGAAAAAGTTTAATGGATAAACTTGTACCTCTTTTCATAAGCTATGAAAATAATAGAGGTCAATAATATTAAGTATTAAAGTACTTATCTAAAAAGTAAATACCAAGTATTATTGTTATAGATAATACAACTAAAACTGTGGCATTTTGAAATATATATAAATAAAAAGGTGGATCTAAATTCATACTATTTTTATTTTATCTAAATTTCTTTATATATATTATATGAAAGAAGAAGCCATCCAACTATCATTAAACTTCCACCAATAGGAGTAATAGCTCCTAACCACATAATTTTTGTAAGAGCTAAAGTATAAAGAGAAAAAGAAAATATAATCATTCCAATAAATACTAAAATATATGATAATTTTATCTTTTTAGCATTTGGAAAAATAAAAGATATAACTGCAATAGCAAATAATCCTAATGTATTGTAAAACTGATAACTTGTAGCTTTTGTATATATCTCCAAACCATATGCATCTAAATATGGTTTTAATCCATGAGCACCAAATGCACCAATTGAAATTGCTAAAGCCATCATAAAGGCTGCTATTGAAAAGAATACTTTTGTTTGTTTTGAAACGATCATATATTATCCTGTAAATTTGGTATATTTCTACTACCTAAAGATTGAGGATATCCTCTACTTTGACTAAGTGATCTTGAATATTTTTCTATTTCTTCTAATTTAATATCTAAATCTTTAAATTTTCTTTTACCTAGATCTTCTTTATTTAAATATCGAAGAGCAACAAGCTTTAATACTATTTGATCTATCATTGTAAGAACAGAAGAAGCTTTAACTACTTCACATCTAGCATATCTATCACCTTCAAAAGAAACATCTGCTGCTCTTAGTTCTTTGTTTGTTCCTGGTATTTGTTGCGCACCAAATAATGGTTTTGAAGCAACTTCACTTCCACAAAATCCTGGTATAAATTTACAAAGATGTTTAATAGCAAGTTTTGATCTTTTTATTACATCTTCTTCATTCCATTGCTTATCAATTTTATCAATAAACTTTTGATCTAATTGTGGTTGTGAACTTAGATTATTATTTTTAACTAATCCTTTATCAAAAAGTGTAATATCTTTTGTCATTCCATGTAACTGAAAATATCCATCAGGATATGGTGTAAATTGTCCCATTCCTTGTGGTGTACCACGAGTACCATGAAATACAACTTCAGGCCAAATATCTTTACATGAATTCCATTTTGTTACATATGCAGCTTTAAATTCTACAAGTCTATCTCTTTTAAAACTAAGCATATCATCAATTTTACCAGATCTAAATCCAGCAGAATTAATAATATAATCAAAACTTTCTTTTAACGACTTACCATCTTTATTATATTGAACAATATAACTCTCATCATCTTTAATAATATCCATAACTTTTGTATTTGTATATAGTTTAGAATTTGGAATACTATCTAAAGATAATGCAGCTCCTGAAGCCAATGCAAATAGATTAAGTCCATATTCTTGTACAATAACAAGTGGAAATTTAATAGTCTCGAGATTTACATTTTTTGCAACTGGTATCATCCAATCATCAAGAGTTTTTGGTAATGCCTTAGTCTCTTTTGTTTTTAATATTTCAACTTCTTCTTTGGAGAATAATTTAAAATACTGATCACTATTTCCTAAAACTTTATTTGATGGATCTTTTAAAATTGAATCATGATATTCTTTTTGTAATATTTTCAATCTAGCTAATAAATCTTCTGGATTACCTTCATCTTCAAGAGGTATTGCAATAACTGTAGGTCTAAAATCAACAGCATAGGGATAAAATTTAAGAAGATCAATAGATTGATGAAGCAATGTAATACATTCACTATTTGGTATCTCTCTATAAAGATTTCCACCAGCATGAAGATGGCAAAACGGAGGGCCAGATACTAAACTATCCTTTTTTTCAAATAATGTTATGTCTAAACCCAATTGTCCTAAGTATAATGCAGAAGTTGCACCTGCTACTCCACCACCAATAATTGCTATTTTTGCCATTTTAAGACCTAAATGATTTTAGAATATCACTAAAGCTATCAACTTTTAGTGTAGGATTGTAAGTTAATATATCTTCACCATAATTATATCCATAAGATACACCAATACTTTGCATATTTGCTTTATTTGCTGCAATTATATCATTCTTAGAGTCACCGACCATTACACACTTATTAATATCTATATTAAATTTATTCGCTACATAAAGTAATGGCATTGGATCAGGTTTTTTCTTTTCAAGTGAATCTGCACCTAAATATAATTCAAAGTGATCTAATATATTTAAACCTTTTAAAATTGGTTTTACAAAATCATATGGTTTATTTGTAACTATCACTAATTTATATCCATCAGATTTTAATGATTTTAAAGTTTGTTCTACCCCATCATATAAAATAGTATCTACACATAGATTATCTTTATAAAATGAAAGAAAAATATCTAAAGCATTTTCAAATAGTTTTGTGTCAATATCGTCAGAGATATCACTTTTACCTAATAATGCTCTTTTTACAAGTGTAGCTGCACCATTTCCTACCCAAGATCTAATTAAATTTTCATCAAAAGTATCAAGGTTAAGTTGCCTAAGCATATAATTTACTGCAGATGCTAAATCTGGAGCACTATCAATTAGTGTACCGTCTAGATCAAATAATATAAGTTCTTTATTTTCAAATTTCATAGTATATTATATAATAATAGCTATTTAGATGATATAAAAGTTGTAAAAATTATAGGTAAAGAATGTAAGTTTTGGGGAGGGTATTTAAAATAAAAGTTAGGTAAGTAGAAATTCTACCTACCTAGAAAAAGTTATATTGCTGTAACGTTTTCTGCTTGTGGTCCTTTTTGACCTTCACCGATTTCAAAAGATACCTTTTGACCATCAGCTAATTCAACTCTTCCGTTTCCAGAATTGTTTACATTTCTAAAGTGTACAAATAAATCTTTTCCACCATTTTCTTGCTCGATAAATCCGAAACCTTTTTCGCTATTGAACCATTTTACTGTTCCGTTTTCTAATGTTGCCATTGATAATCCTTCTTTTGTTAATACACCATATTTCATGTGGATAAAATAATAATTATAAAATTATTTTTCATTGGATGCATTTTATCTAAAAATATATAAATTTACCAATAAAAATTAATTTATTTTATGTTTATTTCTTTTTTTGGAATAAAATACATAACAGTTTCAAAAATACCTTCCATATAGTGTCGTAAATAGATACTATAATCATCTCTAATATCTAGTACTATCTTAGGTATTTTATACCAATCTTCAGCCTTGTGATATATACAAATAGCCAAAACAGGATGATATTTATCAATAGTTTTACTTGCACCAATTAGAGCATCTTGTTCAGCACCTTCTATATCTAGCTTTATAAAATCAATTTTTTCATTAATTATATTATCAATTGAATCAATATTATTTGCTTGGTAATTATGATCACAATTATGTATCTTTAAATTATCATTTGTACTTAAAATCTTTTTTAATCCTAATCCACAATTAATAAATTCTATATTTGAAATATCTTCAAAATTCTTTTTTGCAATATTCATATGTAAACTATTTGGTTCTACTAGATATATCTTTTCAAAGTCTGGATAGTTTTTGATAATATTTGGTAGTGTATCACCAGTATATCCACCACCATCTACAAATCTAACTTTATCAATTTTTGGTAAATATTCAAGATCAAAATATTGTCCATCATGATTATTTGTAAAATTATTCATAAATTCTAAATCATATGTCATTTTAAAATTTAATACACTAGTAAAAATTTCTTTTGACTTTTCATCGCTAAGTAAATTAAAAATATTTTCATATTCTTTTTCATTTTCTTTAAAATCATCTTCAAAGTCACCCATAAACATTGGCTGCGGTAAATCTAATTTTGAAAATCTGAGAAAAGAAAGATAATTAAAGTTTGTATATCCCATAGAATCTAAAGCTTTTTTAACCTCAATAGGACTACCAGAAGCAGTAGAAAGAATAATAGAATCTTTTGGTACATCTTCTATTTTTAATATACCTTTCTTTCTTGATGATTGTAATCTTGTAAAATCATCTATTACTCCATCAACATCTATATATTTTAATACAGATTTTGTAAGTTTATTTATACCAAGTATATACTTTTTTGTTGTTTTAGATTCTATAAAAAGCTTTGTTAATTCTTTATCTTTTTTATTTTCATAATCAAATCCTACTAGATTCATAGACTTATCCTAAAAACTTCATAACAGCTATAATAATATCGTCATCATCACGACTAGAACTTTTAACCATCTCTTTCTTATCATCATTAAATGTAAACGAGATATTTTGTTCATAATTACTAATAGTCTTAATACCCTTATTTAAAGCTTTTATTTTTATCATGATTAATTGTAAAAATTGTTTTGTATTGATATCTAACTTACCAAACCTATCTTCAATCTCTTCTTCTATGGTGTATACAGCTTCAATATCTTCACATTGACTAAGTCGTCTATAAAGCTCTAATCGTACCCTATCTTCAGATATTAATTCACTTGAGATATATGCAGATATTGCTAATTTAACATCTACTTGAGTCTTTTTCTCTTCAGCTTCACCTGATAGAGTAGCTAATGCATCTTCTAGCATCTTTAAATATAAAGAATACCCTATTTGCTTAATATGACCACTTTGAGCTTCTCCAATAATATTTCCACCACCACGAATTTCAAGATCTTGATAAGCTAATGCTTGACCACTTCCAAGATATGAATTTGATTCAAGTGCGACAAGTCTTCTCATTGCATCTTGTGTAATATTATTTTTATTTTCAACTACAAAATAACAAAATCCTTCTTTATTGCTTCGACCTACCCTACCCCTTAACTGATGTAAATCAGCAATTCCAAATCTATCAGCACCATCAATTATAATAGTATTTGCATTTGGTAAATGAAGTCCTGATTCTACAATTGAAGTAGCAAGTAAAATGTCAAAATCACCATTATTAAAACCATCTAATATTTTTTCAGATTTTACTGCTGAAATTTTTGAATGAATTATTTCAATTTTAAGGTTTGGTAATATTTCTAAAAGATCAGCTTTTTTAGCATCAATTGAAGCTATATTATTATGAACATAAAATAGCTGTCCACCTCTACGCTTTTCTCTTAAAATTATCTCTTTAATACTCTTTTCATCATATTCTTTTACATAAGTTCTTACACCTAGTCTCTCCCTTGGTGCAGTTGTAAGTCTTGACATACCTTTAATCTTAGACATTGCAAGATTTAAAGTTCTTGGAATTGGAGTAGCACTCATAGAGAATAGATGAATATCATTTGCTAATTCTTTTAATTTTTCCTTCTGTTTTACACCAAATTTATGTTCTTCATCAATAATAACTAATGCTAGATTCTTACATGTTACATTTAATAAAGAATGTGTACCTACAACTATATTATAGGTACCATCTTCTAGACCTTTTTTTACTTCTAACTTTTCTTTTGCAGTTGATTTACCATCAAGTTTTCCAATAGAAAAACCTTTATTTTTAAATCGTTCAACCAATGATATATAATGTTGTGATGATAAAAGTGTAGTTGGAGCAACAAAAAGAGATTGATGTCCACTTAAAGCCGTAGCCATAATTGCATTCATAGCAACTTCAGTTTTACCAAATCCAACATCACCACTAAGAAGTCTATCCATTACACGACCAGAAGACATATCTTTAAAAATTTCTTTTACTGATTGTGTTTGGTCTTTTGTATATTCAAATCCAGCATCATGTTGGAATAGTGCTAATTCTTGACTTGCTGTATCTATTTTAATACCATCTACTAATTCTCTAGCTGCTGCAACTTTAATAATATCACTAGCAATTGCAAATAATTTTTCTTTTACTTTTGATTTTAGTTTAGCAAAACTACCTTTTCCTAACTTATCTAAAATAGCAGAAGTTCCACCATTAGCAACATATCTATCAATTACATCTATATTTTCAACAGGAACTAATAGTTTATCATCCCCAGCATATAAAAGTATTGCAAAATCTTTTTTTGCACCCATTACTACAACTGGTTCAATAGCTTCAAACTTTGCAATACCATGAGTATCATGTACTACAAAATCACCTGGTTTAAGCTCGTCAAGCACTAATCTTATTTTCTTCTTTTTCTTATGCTTGTATTCTTTATTTAAAGAGATAATCACTTCATCATCGTCTAAAAGATTTATAATATATGGTTTTAATAAATAGTTTATATTTTTATTAGCTAATTCAAAACCATTTGCTTTTATATTTGCTTGAGTATTTGAAATAATTGTAACTTTTTTATCATCATGAAAAGATATAAATTCTTTTGGGTTAGATGCTAAAATATTTTTACAAGTAATACTATTTTCTATCTTAGGTATATTTTCTATTTTTGATCTATCATATCTACATTCATCAAATATATATGATTCTTCAATTTGATTTTTTCCAGTATCTGTAATATATGTATTATCTGTGATATAACTTTGAGATAAACTATCTAAATACCAAAATCCAAGAGAATGTATATCTTTTACAAATGCATCACTTGTACTACTTTCTATCTTTTCGCTTATACTTAAATAATTTTTTTCATCAAGTGCTAGAAATGCAGGATGGATACAAATAGATTCTATCTCTTCCTTTTCAGATTTTTGATTTTCAACATCAAATACCCTAATAGATTCTATCTCATCATCAAATAATGATATTCTAAATCCAGTTTCACTATCAAGTGGTAAAATATCTATAATATCTCCACGAACAGATACTTCACCATTTGACGTAACAATATCTACAAAATAATATCCCCAATTAAATAGTTTTGATTTAAATTCTTCAATATTAATAGTATCACCAAATTCTAGAGTAAAGCTAGCAAAACATTTTTGGCTTGGTAAATTAAGAGAGATAGTTCTAATAGGAGCTATTAAAATTTTGTTTTGTTTTTTGTACTCATGAAACTGATTTAAAGTTTTTGTAATTTGCTGTAGTTCTGTAGAAAAAGGTAGTAAATCATCTAGATAATTAGCTCTAAAATCAGCTAAAACAAAAGGCTCTAATCCTAAAAATTCACATATATCACTTGTAGTTTGTGATTCTTTATCATCAGCTGTAATTATTACATTACATACTGGCTTTGCTTTTAAAAAGCTATATATATTATTCATAAATTTTAATTTCTACTTTTTAATTAAACTCACCACTAGTATTGCAGCAGGTACAACACTAATACCAATCACATATGCAACTGCATTAAATAAACCATTATTATTAAGGTAAAAGAATCCTATTAATAATAGTATGTAACCAATTACTCTATACAAAGATGCAAATCCACTAGCTGATTTAATAGTATTTTGTAAAGAATTCTTTTTTAATTTTGATTTTTCTTCTTTAACAATTTCTACAAATTCCTCTTTTGATACTTCAACTTCTTCTTGGATTCCATCTTCACTATATAGATCATATGGATCTTCTATTTTATCGATTGCATCGTTATCTAAAGATGTTTGAGTATCAAGATCAAATTGATCAATTTGTTTTGATATATTTCGTTGGTATCCTAAAAAAGAACCAATTACAATAACTAAAACACTTAAAAAAGCAATTTGAGTATTTAAAAGCCAAACCATATTTCCTTGAAGTAAACAAAATAGTATTATTCCAAAATCAAGTGCTAAAAAGACTTTAGTATATTTTGAAATAATTGATACGATATTAGTCATCATTACCTAAATTATCTTTGTCGTTATCGCCATTCATAGCTCTATACTTGTATCTAGGATCATTTTCTAGCTCTTTAAACTCTTTTTGAGCTCTATCATAAGCTTTTTTTACATTTAAAACTGCTGCTGCAACACCATAACCTACTCCAACCCATAGTGTCCAAGTGTATCCAGTCCATTCTTTTAAAAGTAAACCTATACCAACACCAAGTGCTATTGCAACTGCTATTGAAATACCTAAAGACATATTGTCTAGGGCTTCAAGTTTATTCTTATGCTTTGGTTTATTGTTTTCTTCTGACATTATAAAGAAGCCATCACTTCGTCTGCTGCTTTAATACAAGCATCTATATCATCATTTGTCATTGTATTACAAATAAATCCAGCTTCATATTGACTACATGCAAAATAGAAACCTTTTTTTAACATCTCATTATGAAATTTTGAGAATCTATCAAAATCACATTTTCCAACTTCTTTCATATTAGTTGGAACTTCATCACAAAAGAAGAATCCAAACATTGATCCTCTTGTATCTATTTGAATATCAATATTATATTTTGTAGCAACTTCTTTTAATCCAGTAGTTAATCTAACAGCCATAGTATTTAATCTACTATGAATATCTTTATCTGCCTTTAGTTTTTGAAGTGATTTAAGACCTGCTGCCATAGCTACAGGGTTTCCACTTAGTGTTCCTGCTTGATATATAGCACCATTTGGACTAAGTTCATTCATGATTTCATCTCTTGATGCAAATGCACCTACAGGCATACCTGCGCCAATCACTTTACCAAATGTCATAATATCTGGTACAGTATTTACAATACCAGATGCACCAGTAAGACTTGCTCTAAATCCAGTCATTACTTCATCAAATATTAATAGTGCGTTATGTTTATCACATAATTCTCTACATTTTGCAAGAAATTCTTCACTTGCAGGAACTAACCCCATATTTCCAGCAATTGGTTCAATAATAATACAAGCAATATCAGAAGATTCTTCAAAACATTTTTCTAATTGTGCAATATTATTATATTCGCTTAATAATGTATGCTTTACTAAATCAGCTGGAACACCAGGAGAACTTGGAGCTCCAAATGTAGCCATACCACTTCCTGCACTTACAAGAAGTGAATCACTATGACCATGGTAACAACCTTCAAATTTAACAATATTATCTTTTTTTGTTACACCACGAGCTAATCTTATAGCAGACATAACTGCTTCAGTACCACTAGATACAAATCTAATTTGATCTATATTGTCATACATAGCAACTATTTCACTAGCAAGCTGTGTTTCAAGTTCAGTTGGAGCTCCAAAAGATAGACCATTTTTAACAGTATCTATAACAACATTTTCAATATCTTTATCACAATGACCAAAAATAAGTGGTCCCCAACTTTGTACAAAATCAAGATATTTATTACCATCAATATCGTACATAAAGCTACCTTCACCACGAGATATAAATGGAGGCGTACCTAAAACACCACTAAAACTTCTAACAGGTGAATCAACACCACCAGGAATTACACATTTTGCTTGATTAAATGCTTCTACACTTTTACTGAACATCAATTATATCCTCACATCATTATTATATATATTTTTGTGATTATAACTAATATAATCTTTACAAATGTATTGGTTCGATTTGTAACAATAATTCTCTTATATAGCAAATTAGGTATAGTTTAAAATAAATCTAATAAAACATTGGCTATTCTAGTTTTAGTTATATTAGATTTTATCTATATATATACTTTTCGATAATTAAAAGGGGAAAAAATGTCATTAATGAAGGCACCAGAAAATACTTCGGTATGGGTTGATACAGCAAGATGTAAAGCATGTGATATATGTGTTGCAGTATGTCCGTCAGGAGTACTTTCAATGAAACAAGAGCCAACTTCAACTTTGGGAGCAATGATTAGTATTGAATATCCAGAGGCATGTATTGGTTGTAATGACTGTGAATTAAACTGTCCTGATTTTGCTATTTATGTAGCAGATAAAAAAGCAGACGGATATAAATTCGCAAAACTTACAGATGAAGCAAAAGCTAGACAAGCAGCTATTGTAGAAAATAATTATAGATTACCTGTAAATTACGGTAAATAAGGAGAATATGAATGGCAACTAGAGAAATAATATCTACTGGTAATGAATTATCAGCAATTGCAGGAGTAGATGCAGGATGTGAGTTTTTTGGTGGATATCCACTAACTCCTTCAAGTGAAATTATGCACGTAATTTCTGATTTACTACCAGCACAAGATGGTGCATGTATTCAGATGGAAGATGAAATTGGAGCTATATGTGCAGTTATTGGTGCAGGTATGGCTGGTGTTAGAACTATGACAGGAACATCTGGTCCTGGTATGAGTTTAAAAGCAGAAAACTTAGGTCTAGCTCAAATGGCTGAAGTACCTTTAGTTTGTGTAAATGTAATGAGAGGTGGTCCATCAACTGGTCTTCCTACAAGAGTTTCACAAGGTGATGTAAAACAAGCTTCTAACCCATCTCACGGTGATTATAGATCAATTACATTATGTGCAGGTAACTTATCTGAATGTTATACTGAAGTTGTAAGAGCATTTAATATTGCTGATAGATTTATGCAACCAGTTATCGTACTAACAGATGAAACTATTGGTCATATGCATGGTAAGGCTATTCTTCCAACACTAGAAGAAGTTAAAGCTGGAATTGTTCCAAGAAAAACTTTTGATGGTCCTGCTGAAGAGTATTTCCCATATGAATGTGGTCCTACTGAACCTGCAACATTAAATCCAATGTTCAAAGGATACAGATATCATTATACTGGTCTTCACCATGATAAAAATGGTTTCCCAACGGAAGAGATTGAAACATGTAGAAAACTAATTCAAAGACTTGAAGATAAAGTAATGGCACATCAAGATGAGCTTGAGTTAAACGAAGAATTTATGCTTGACGACTTTACTGGTGCAGAAGATGAAGTATTAATCATCGCTTATGGTTCAGTTTCATTAGCAGCAAAAGAAGCTATTAGAGATCTTAGAAAAGATGGTATTAAAGCTGGTTTATTTAGACCAATTACATTATGGCCATCTCCTGCAAAAAGAATTAAAGAGTTAACTGATAAAACTAAAAATGTTCTTGTTGTTGAGCTTAATATTAGACAATATACTGATGAAATCGAAAGAGCTTCAGGAAGACTTGATATTGAAGGTTTATACAAAGTAAATGGTAGAGCAATTGCTCCACATGAAATTATAGCTAAAGTTAAGGAGGTATTCTAAAATGGCATTTAATTATGATAAATACTTAAGATTAGAAAAGATGCCAACACTATGGTGTTGGGGATGTGGTGATGGAGTTATTCTTAAAGCTACAATCAGAGCAATCGAAAAAATGGGTTGGGCACAAGATGATGTTTGTGTTGTATCTGGTATTGGATGTTCAGGAAGATTCTCTTCTTATGTAGACTTTAATACAATTCATACAACACATGGTAGAACAGTTGCATATGCAACTGGTGTAAAATTAGCTAATCCAGAAAAAAATGTAATTTGTGTTGCTGGTGATGGTGATGCACTTGCAATTGGTGGTAACCATACAATTCATGCTTGTAGAAGAAATATTGACATTAACTTTATTATGATTAATAACTTTATTTATGGTCTTACAAACTCACAAACTTCTCCAACTACTCCTCAAGGTATGTGGACAGTTACTCAAAAAGCTGGTAATATTGATCCAACTTTTGATGGTGCAGAATTAGCTATTGCTTCTGGTGCTTCATTTGTAGGTAGAGAATCTATGCTTGATCCTAAAAAGTTAGAAAGATTACTAATTAAAGGTTTTGAACATAGAGGTTTCTCTTTCTTTGATATTATGTCTAACTGTCATATTAACTTAGGTAGAAAAAACAAAATGGTTTCAGCAATGGATAACCTTAATTGGATTGATAAAATCACTACACCATTAGCTAAGTATGAAAAGTTATCTCCTGAAGAACAATTAAACATGTTCCCTACAGGTGTATTAAAACAGGATACTGTAGTTAGAGAATATTGTGATATGTATCAAGATATTAAAGATGCACATCAAGGTAAAAGAGCAAAAATTACTCAAGATGACTTTGAGAAAAAGATTTAAGGAGATACCATGGCTAGAAAAGTAATGAGATTTACAGGAGTTGGTGGACAAGGTGTTCTACTAGCTGGAGAGATTTTCGCAGCTGCAAAAATTAAAGCAGGTGGACATGGTCTTAAGACTGCAACATACACATCTCAAGTAAGAGGTGGACCAACTGTTGTTGATATTCAATTAGATGATGATGAAATTTACTACCCATATGCAAAAGAAGGTGAAATTGACTTTATGCTTTCTGTTGCACAAGTATCTTACAACTCATTTAAAGATGGTGTATCTCTAGGTGGAACAATTGTAATTGAGCCAAACTTAATTACTCCTACTGAAGAAGATAGAAAGAAATGGAACATTGTTGAAATTGAAATTATTACACTTGCAAAAGAAGAAGTTGGAAATGTAATTACACAATCAGTTGTTGCTCTTGGAGCTGCAAACTGTTTCATGGATGCTATTGATAAAGACCTTTTAAGAGATGTTATGCTTTCTAAAGTACCTGCAAAAGTACATGAAATCAATAAACAAGCTTTTGAAATTGGTTATAGAGAAGCACAAAAACATATGTAGATTTTAATCTATAAGTTTTAAAAGCCCAACTCAAATCTGAGTTGGGCTTTTTTAATGTATAAAAATACTGAGCATTAAAAAAGGTAAAGAGTAAAAACTCTTTACCTTTTTAATATAAATAGAAGAAAACTATATATTTAATGACGCTACAATAGCTTTTGCTGCTGCTTTACCATCTGCTGCTGCAGTTACTGCTAAATCAGCACCTCTTACAGCATCTCCACCACAATAAACTTTATTTTTAGATGTTTGTTTAGTATCAAGATTAATAATAACACCACCCCATTTATCTAGTTCAACACCAGAATCTTTTATAAATTGTGGTAATTCTTGATCAAAACCAAGTGCCATAATAATAACATCAGCTTCTTCTAAATAATCACTTCCATCTATAATAGAAACTCTTTGTCTACCAGATTCATCTGCTTCACTTAAAGTTGTTTTTTGTAAGTTAATTCCACTTGCTTCAATTGATACAGGTGATACATTAAATACAAATTCTACACCCTCTTCTTTTGAATTTACAACTTCTTTTTTAGATCCAGGCATATTAGCTTCATCTCTTCTATAAAGACATTTTACACTACTAGCACCTTCTCTTACAGATGTTCTTACACAGTCCATAGCAGTATCACCACCACCAACAACTACAACTTTTTTAGCTTTTACATCAATAAAGTTTTCAACCTCTTCATCTAGTTCTCTTTTTTGAACTGCTGTTAAAAAATCCATTGCTAAATGTACATTGTTTCCATCTTCACCATTAATACCAGCAAGCTTACCTTTTGTAGCTCCTATACCAATAAATACAGAATCATAGTCATTTTCAAGACTTTCAAAAGAAATATCTTTTCCAACTTCACAATTTAAAGTAAGTTTCATACCTGCATCTATCATAAAGTCAATTCTTCTTTGAACTCTTTGTTTTTCAAGCTTAAAACCAGGAATACCATATGTCAATAATCCACCAGCTTTATTTGCTCTTTCAAACATATGTACTTCTACACCCTCTCTTAATAAGAAGTAAGCAACTGACATTCCTGCTGGTCCAGATCCTATAACAGCCACTTTACCTTTTATAGAGTTTGTATTAAACTTAGGTTTTAAACCTTTAGTAAATCCTGATTCCGTAATATGAGTTTCAATAGATCCAATAGAAATTGCTCCATGAGTTTCATTTAGAGAACAATCTCCTTCACAAAGTACATCTTGAGGACAAATTCTTCCTAAAATTTCAGGAAAAGGTGAAGTTTCATTTGAAATATTAAATGCTAATTCTAAATCTTTATTTGCAACTTGTTTTAACCAAGCTGGAATAATATTATGTAATGGACATTTAGTATGGCAGTATGGATCACCACATTGCATACATCTTTCAGCTTGATCAATTGCTTGATCTTCTTCATAAACTTCATAAACTTCTCTAAAGTCTTTAATTCTTTCCATTACACCTCTTTTTGAAGGGTTTGCTCTATCAATTTCTGTAAATTTTAACATCTCTATTCTCCTTCAAATGGGTTTAATGGTAATACTGTCATATTTTTTGGTTTTACCATCCAGAAGTTTCTAATTTCTGCTCTAAAGTTATCCATAATAAATTGTGCTTTTTCAGATTTTGTTTCAACTATATAATCTTTTAAAAGCTTTTTAAGATAAATTCTCTCAGTTTCTTCATCATCTGTATCAATTCTAACATGTTCAATTAATTCTTGATTCATATTATCAATAAATTCTCTATCTTTATCATAAACAAATGCTAAACCACCTGTCATACCTGCACCAAAGTTAATTCCAGTACGGCCAAGAGTAACCATAATACCACCTGTCATATACTCACAAGCATTATCTCCAGTACCTTCAACAATAGTAATACACCCAGAGTTTCTAACAGCAAATCTCTCACCAACATTTGCTCTAACATAAAGCTTACCACCAGTAGCTCCATAAAGGCATGTATTACCAGCACCTGAGAATTCTTCACCTTGCTGTGCTGGATTAATGATAATCTTACCACCAGACATACCTTTACCTACATAATCATTTCCTGCACCATCAAGATATATAGATACACCTTTACTTAAAAATGCTCCAAATGATTGACCAGCTACACCCTTAAGATTAAAATTAATTGTATCTGGAGCTAAACCTGCATCACCATATCTAGCTGCAATTTCACCTGATGTTAAAGCACCAAAACTTCTATTTAAATTTCCAATTTCTGCATTAATAGTAATTGGTTTACTTGGATCATCAATAGTACCCATCACTTTTTTTAGAAGTTCATGAGATTCTTCATTTTTATCATAAGGATCATTTGATTTAACTTGACATGTATCAATACCATCAATTCTTCTAAGAACATTCTGGAAGTCAAATTTCTTTGCAAATTCATCATCAATTACTTCAAGAAGATCACTTCTTCCTATAATTTCATCTAAACTACTGTAACCAAGTGAAGCTAATATTTCTCTAACATCTTGGGCTAAGAAATCAAAATATTCTATTAGTCTCTCAACTGTACCAGAAAACTTTTCTCTAAGTTCTTCATTTTGTGTTGCTACACCAACACTACATTTATTAGTATGACAAATTCTTAAAATTTTACAACCTAAAATTGTTAATAATGGAGTACCAAAGGCATATGATTCTGCACCTAACATAGCTGCTTTTACAACATCTATACCAGTTTTTAATCCACCATCTGCTTGTACATGAACCATTTCTCTTAAGTGATTTGCTTTTAATGAATTATGAGCTTCTGCAAGACCTAATTCCCATGCATTACCAGTATGCTTAATGGAAGTAAGAGGTGCAGCCCCTGTACCACCATCAGCACCAGAAATAATAATTTTATCTGCATATGCTTTAGCAACACCTGCTGCAATTGTTCCTACACCAATAGTTGATACTAATTTAACTGTAACTGTTGCTTTTGGATTAACCTGTTTTAAATCAAAAATTAATTGAGCTAAATCTTCAATAGAATAAATATCATGGTGTGGCGGTGGTGAAATTAATGTAACACCTTCAGTTGTATGTCTAAGTGTTGCGATCATAGCATTTACTTTAGAACCTGGAAGTTGTCCCCCTTCACCTGGTTTTGCACCTTGAGCTACTTTAATTTGTAATTCATCTGCACTTCTTAAATATGCTGGTGTTACACCAAATCTTCCTGATGCAACTTGCTTAATTTTAGAATTTTTAAGTGTACCAAATCTAGCAGCATCTTCTCCACCCTCACCTGAATTTGAAGAACCACCTATTGTATTCATAGCAATTGCAATTGCTTCATGTGCCTCAACAGAAATAGAACCACAAGACATAGCTGCAGCTGCAAATCTTTTAAAAATTTCATTTTTTGATTCTACATTATCAATTGAAATCTCTTTTTTATCACTTTTAAAATCAAAGAAATCTCTAATGAATTTTTTATCTCTTCCTTCAATTAATGTTTTTAAACCTTTTAAATCTTTTGTATGATTAATTGCTTTTGTAATTGCAGGACCAAAGTCATGGTATTCACCACCATCAATATACTTATAGATACCACCCATTTCTAGAGGGAACATTGTTTTATCATTAACAAATGCATCAAAATGTGATAATTCAATTCTTTTTTCTATATCTTCATAGCATAGACCTGCTAAATCAGAATTTGCTTTTTCAAAACAATCAGAAATAATTTCATCACTTAATCCAATAACATCAAATAATGAAGAATTTCTATAAGAAGCAACTGTAGCAATACCCATTTTTGACATAATTTTCATTAATCCACCATTAATAGATATTTGAGTATTTTTAATTTTCTTGATAAGTGCCTTTTCAGACAAGTTCTTTCTTTCATTATGAGAGATAACAGATGAATACATCATATACGGATATATTGCTGTAGCACCAAATGCAATTAATACAGCAGCAGAATGTGGATCATAAACTTCACCTGTAACTGCAACAATAGACACACTTTGTCTAACATTATCTGATTTTAAATGTTGGTTAATGTACCCAATAGCAAGTGGCATAGGAATAAGTTTTTCACTTGATGATAAACTTCTATCATCTAATAACACAATACTAATCTTATCATTTACAATTGAATTTTTAACATCTTGATATAGAGATTCTAATGAAACTTTTAAATTAGTTTTAAATGATGTAGAAAATGTTTTATTCTTATAGTATGAATCATATCTATCATGATTTTCGTCACCATATGATACTAATACATCCATTTTTTCTTTCATTAAAATTGGACTTGTAGCTTTAATTCTTTTTGCAAAACTATCTTGCTCTTTTAATACATTATGGATATGTCCAAAACCTGTATTTAAACTCATAACAATTTTTTCCCTATATGGATCAATTGGAGGATTAGTTACCTGTGCAAATTTTTGTCTAAAGAAATCTGTAAAATTTCTATGTTTTGTAGAAAAACATGCAAGTGGTGTATCATCACCCATAGATCCAGTTGGTTCCTTAGCATCTTTTGCCATTGGTTCAATCATTTGATCTAGTACTTCATAAGATATATTAAAATATCTTTGTTTTTTTTCTAAGTCAGTAAAACTATATTCACTATGATCTGCAAAAGTGGCTTCTACATGCTCTTGTAAGTATTCCATATCATTAGCTAACCATTTAGAATAGTTTTGAGATGATTTTAAATAGTTATTGATATCATCTTCTTTTAATACTTTTCCATAATTAAGATCAAGTCCAATCATCTCTCCTGATTGTAATCTACCTCTTTCTAATACATTATCATCATCAACATGAACTGTACCATATTCACTTGTAACAAATAATCTATCATCTTTAGTAATTAAATATTTAGATGGTCTAAGACCATTTCTATCAATCAAACAACCAATATGTTTACCATCTGTTAAACTTACAGCAGCTGGTCCATCCCAAGCTTCAAAACAAGTTGAAGAATATTCATAGAATGCTCTTAAATCAGCATCCATATGAGGAGAGTTTTGCCATGGTGCAGGAACTAAGCTACGAGCTGCTTTAAAGAAATCCATTCCATTTGCAATTAAAAATTCGAACATATTATCTAATGAAGCACTATCACTTCCACCATCTTGTAAAATTGGGAATATACGTTGTAATTCTTCATCACTAAATACATCCGAATCAATTGTTTCCATTTTAACATTCACATTAAATCTATTTGCATCAATAGAATTAATTTCACCGTTATGTGCTACACCTCTAAATGGCTGTGCAAGTCTCCATCTTGGTAATGTATTTGTTGAAAATCTTTGATGAAATAATGAAAAAGTAATTTTAAAGTCTTCATCATTTAGGTCTTTATAAAATTGCTTAATTGTTGTAGGCATAACAAGCCCTTTATAAGCTATTACCTTTGAAGAAAATGTAGGGATATAAAAATCTGGATTAGACTTTAATTCATGTTCACATTCTTTTCTAGTAAGATATAATAAAGCATCAAATCTTTCATGAGAAACTAAACACTGAGGTATTACAAATACTTGAACAATATTTGGTAATATTTCTAATGCCTGCTTACCTAATGCATTTGTATCAAGAGGTACTTCTCTTGTTAACACAACCTTTAAATTATTGTTAGCACAATGTTTTTTAAATGTATCAATCTCTCCGTCTTCAGTTGAGAATATCATTGCTACAGCATAAGTTTCTGGTAAATCAACACCTAACTCATTAGCTGTCTTTCTCATAAATTCATCTGGCATAGATAATAGAAGTCCGCTTCCATCACCACTTTTACCATCTGCAGCAACAGCACCTCTATGCATCATTCTAGACAATGACTCTATAGCATCCTCAAGATTTTGATGTGATGGTTTATTTTTAAGGTGAGCAACAAGCCCAAATCCACAGTTATCTTTAAAAGAAGTTAATTTATCTAAATTACAACCCATTCTTTACCTTTCTGATTATTTCAATAAATAATATATGTATATTTACCAAGAGAGTATCTAAATAAGGTTTAAAACTTGGTTAATCCTTATTATCTATAACAATAAAAAAAGGGCCAAGAGAGTAAAACTCTCCTGACCCTTTTTAAATTAAAATTACTGACTATACGAATGAAATGAATGCCATTTGTGTAGCATCACCTCTTCTAATTCTTGTTTTGATAATTGATGTATAACCACCATTTCTCTCAAGATATTTAGGTGCAATTTCATTAACAAGTTTTTTTGTCATTTCTTTACATTGTAAAGAAGCAAAAATTTGTCTATGCGTATTAGCATCTTCAACTCTAGCTTTAGTAACTAGTTTTTCAACATATCTTCTAAGCTCTTTAGCTTTTGGTAATGTTGTTTCAATTTTTTCATTCTCAATTAAAGCAATTGCCATATTTTTTAACAATGCTTTTCTGTGAGAAGAAGTTCTACTTAATTTTCTATATCCATGCTTATGTCTCATGCGATCAACCTTCTCTTATTCTTTAATTTGCTCTAGCTTTTTTCTTAAAGCTGAAGCTATATTTTCTGGAAGAGTTTCTGTAATTGGGAAACCTAATGATTCAAGTTTCTCTGAAACCTCTTCTAAAGACTTTTTACCTAAATTTTTGATATTTTCAACTTCAATTGCACTCATTAATACAAGTTCACCTAAGTATTTAATATTTGCTCTATCAAGTGAATTAAAACTTCTTGCACTTAAATTTAATTCATCAATTGTCTGAATTAATTCTTTTAAGTCTACAGTTTCTTCTTCAGCTTGTTCAACCATCTTAACAGCAGATAAATCAAAAACTTTATTAAATACTGACATTTGGTTATACATAGTATTTACAGCTTCTTTTAATGCATCTACTGGTGTGATTTGCCCATCTGTTTGGATTGTAAATACAATCTTTTCAAAATTTGGGTTATCTTCAACAAGCATCTTCTCAATATCATAAACAACTTTTTTTACTGGTGTAAAGAAAGCATCCATAGGGATAAAGTCTTTTTCAACTACTTTTCTAGTTTCTTCACTAGGAGTGTAGCTAATACCTTTTTCAATAATTACTGTAAAAGTTAAGTTACAATCATTACTGATAGTAGCTAGTGGAGCTTCTGGATTTACAATCTCAACAATATCATTGTTAAGATCAGCACCAGTAATCTCTTTAGCTTCATTAAAAGTATATTGTACTTCTACTCTATCTTCATCACCTTTAACATTAAATCTAATTGATTTAAGGTTTAAGATAAATAAAGCAACATCCTCAAGCATACCTCTTAATGAATCAAACTCATGAGCAACACCATCAATCTTAACTGCGATTGGAGCGTAACCTACTGAACTACTCATTAAAAGTCTTCTTAATGGATGAGCTAAAGTAATAGCATATCCACTTTCAAATGGAAATGCCGAAACTTTTGCTAAATTTTCACCAATCTCTTCAATCTCAACTTGATCTGCTAAGTATGGTACACATTTATTTTCGCTCATAATTATCCTTTATTATACTTCGATTATTTAGAATATAACTCTACAATTAGTCTTTCTTCAACAGGGATAACAACTTCTTCTCTAGCAGGAACTCTCGTGAATACACCAGCTACTTTAGCAGTATCTACTTCAACCCAGTCAACCATACCAGTTTGGTTTGTTAATTCTAATGATCTAGCAACTTGAACATTTGACTTTAATTTTTCTTTAACTTCAATTTTTTGTCCAGGTTTAACAACAAAAGAAGGAATATCAACTTTTTTACCATCTACTAGGATTGAACCATGAGATGTTAATTGTCTAGCACTTGCTCTAGTTGTAGCAAACCCCATTCTATAAACTACATTATCTAATCTAGTTTCAATTAATGTAATTAAGTTAGCACCAGTGTTACCATCTCTTCTTGCTGCTTCTTGAAAGTATTTTCTGAATTGTTTTTCAGATACACCATACATGAATTTTGCTTTTTGTTTTTCTTGAAGTTGTAAACCATACTCAGATAGTTTTGTTCTTCTTTGTCCATGTTGCCCAGGAGCATATGGTCTTTTTTCTAAAGCACTTTTACCGTTAAGTCTTCTCTCACCTTTTAAACCAAGGTCAGCATTAAGTCTTCTTTCTAATCTTTCTACAGGTCCTCTATATCTTGCCATGCTTTATCCTTACACTCTTCTTCGTTTAGGAGGTCTACAACCATTATGTGGTAAAGGAGTTACATCTTTAAACCATCTAACAGTAATACCTTCTACTGCACCTACAGCTTTAACTGCAGTGTCTCTACCAGAACCAGGTCCTTGAATCTTAATACCAACATTTTTGATACCATGTTCTTTTGCTTTTTCCATTGCATCTTCAACTGCTGCAGTTGCTGCAAATGGTGTAGATTTTTTACTACCTTTAAACCCTAGGTTACCTGCACTTGACCATGCAATTGCATTTCCAGCGTTATCAGTAATTGTTACCATAGTGTTATTGAATGTTGCAGCGATATGTACAACACCGTCAGCAATATTCTTTTTTACAACTTTTTTTCTAGTTACTTTTCTTTTAGCCATTTATAATCCCTTACCTTAGCTTGCTGCGCCAACAGTTTTCTTTTTACCTTTTCGAGTTCTAGCATTAGTTTTAGTCTTTTGCCCTCTACATGGTAAACCTGCTCTATGTCTTAAACCTCTGTATGAACCAATGTCCATAAGTGCTTTAATATCCATAGCAGTTTGTTTTCTAAGATCACCTTCTACAATATAGTTTGCTTGAAGTTCTGTTCTTATTGCTGCTGCTTCTTCTTCTGTAAGCTCATGAGCTCTTTTATCAAAATCAATATTAGTAGCTTTTAAAACTAGTCTAGAAGTATGTAGTCCTACACCGTAAACATAAGTTAAAGCATATTCCATTCTTTTCTTACCAGGTAAGTCTGTTCCTGCAATTCTTGCCATCTCTTATCCTTGTCTTTGCTTGTGTTTTTTAGTTTCGCAAATTACTCTTACGATTCCTCTTCTCTTTACGATCTTACATTTATCGCACATTTTTTTAACTGAAGCTCTTACTTTCATGTAGCTATCCTTCATATTATATTTCACACACCCAACAGGTAAATGACCTAGGGTAATTACCAACTTTTTATAAATCTTTAATAGAAAAAATCTATAAAAACTTCTTTATTGGTTGAGCATGAGCTGGGATTATATTGAAATATAACTTAAATATTGGTTAAAAGTTATTCTAGAATGTATTTATTAGGTTTTTAAATACTTTTGTAAGTTCTTGAACTTCTTTAATAGAAGTTCTTTCATTTATTGAATGAATAGTGTCATTAATTACACCAAATTCTACAGTATCAACATTATATTGACCAAAGAACCTAGCATCACTAGTTCCACCAGCTGTACTATGCTTGGTATCTATATTAATAGCATCTTTAATTGTAGTTGTAAGTACTTGTACAATTTTAGACTTTTTATTCGTCATAAAAGGATAAGAGCCTTGTGTCATTTTAAACTCATAATTTAAATTTTTAAAAGTTGTATCTATTAGGTTTTTTATCTCAACTTGAGTTGTTTTAGTTGAATTTCTTACATTAAACATAATTTTTAAATCATTAGGTGTTACATTTGTAACTTCCATACCACCTCTAATGTCTGTAATTATTAATTGTGATGGAGAAAAGAACTCATCACCATTATCTAAATTAATTCCAGCAATTTGAGATAATAATGGTGAAACCTGATGAACTGGATTAATAGCTTTTTCAGGATAAGCAGCATGTCCCTGCTTACCTTTTATAGTAAGATATCCATTTATACTTCCTCTACGACCTACTTTTATAGCATCTCCAAAAATTTCTTCACAAGTTGGTTCAGCAACTACGGCAAAATGAGGTAGAAAATCTTTTTCTTTTAAGTATTCTAATACTTTAACTGTACCATTAATAGCATCACCTTCTTCATCTGAAGTCATAAGAATAGATAAAGTACCATCAAAGTTTTTTGCATGCTTACAAGCATATAAATATGCTGCTACACCACTTTTCATATCTTGAGTACCACGGGCAATTATGATCCCATCTTTTTCTACTGCTTCAAATGGATCTACATCCCATCCATCACCAGCAGGAACAACATCAATATGTCCAGCAAAACATAAATGTTGATCATTACTATTAAATTTTTTATAATAGAATCTATTTTTTACATCTTCAAAATCTAATTCAATACATTCCCATTCATTGCCTAAATAGTTAGTGATAAATTCAAATGCACCATCATCATTTGGTGTAATAGATTTAAATTGTAAAAGTTTTTTAAATAGTTCTATTTCAGTCATTATAATTCCTAGTAGTTGTACGCAACTTTATATTTTGGATCATCTTCTTCATATGTACAGAATTGTTTTGCATTATTCATAATATCTTTACATTCATCACTTAGATGTCTAATTCTAATTGTTTTACCAGCATCTAAATATCTTTTTGTAATTGCATCAATTGCTTCAACTCCAGAAATATCCATAACTCTTGCATCTTTAAAATCAAGTACAATATTTTCTGGATCATGAGCTAAATCAAATTCTTCATTAAAAGCTGTTACACAACCAAAAAATAAAGGACCATCAAAGTCATACACTTTCGTACCATCATCTTCAAGATGTGTACGAGCTGTAATTCTTGCATGTTTCCATGCAAATACTAATGCTGAAATAATTACACCAGAAATAACTGCTACAGCTAAATCAGCTACAATTGTAATTAATGTTACTGTTACAAGTACAAAAGCATCAGATCTTGGCATTTTTGTAATTCTAGAAAAACTTGTCCATTCAAATGTACCAATTGAAACCATCCACATAATACCAACTAATATTGCTACAGGAATAATATTAAGAATATCCGTAAGTGTTGCAACTAATAGCATTAATCCAATTGAAGCTACTATACCTGATAGTCTACCCCAACCACCGGATGTATAATTAATAATAGACTGACCAATCATTGCACATCCAGGCATTGCACCAAACATACCACAAGTAATATTACCTGTACCTTGTGCTATACACTCTTGATTTGCACTACCTCTTGTACCACTAATTTCATCTAATACTGAAAGTGTAAGAAGAGATTCAATAACACCAACAAGAGCAACAATTACAGCATAAGGTAATACCATCATTAAAGCATCAGTATTTAATATAGTATCAGGAATATGAAAGCTTGGTAACATTCCTGAAAACTGTGTTAAATTTGCAAGATCACCTACAAGTTTTGTATCAAGCCCTAAAGCATATACAGCTACAGTAAATACTACAATAGCGACTAATCCAGCAGGAATAGCTGAAGTAAATTTTGGTAATAAATACATAGTAGCCATTGTTCCTAAAATAATTACATACATAATCATTCCTGCATCATCTAAAAACTTTAATTGACTCATTGCAATTACTACTGCTAAACCATTTACAAATCCATGAAGTGCTGGTACGGGTACAAGTCTAATAAATTTACCCATTTTAAATGCACCAATAGATATTTGAATAATACCTGCAACTATTGCAGTAAGTGTAATGTATTGAATAATACCATATGATAAGGCATCACCACTTATACCTTGAGAGATAAGTAATTCTTTGGCTGTAATACTTAATCCTACAAGTACAATAGCAACTGCACCAGTTGCTCCTGAAATCATACCAGGCTTACCACCAATAAGTGCAGTAATAAGTCCTAATATAAATGCTGCATATAATCCAACTATAGGACTAACTTGCGCAATAAATGAAAATGCAATGGCCTCAGGTACAAGTGCAACTGCGACTACAAGTCCAGATAATATATCATTTTTAGCAGATGAACCTACTAGTGTATCTTTAAAATTTATCAAAGCTAACCTTTTTAATTATATTTTTGCGATTATATCTAAAATACAATTAAGGTCTAAATTATAATTCTTTTCCTAAATAATATCCAGTATGACTATTTGTATCTTCATATGTAGCAGCTAGTTCTTCTGGTGTACCTTGAGCAACAACTTGTCCACCTTTATTACCACCTTCAGGACCCATGTCAATTATCCAATCTGCATTTCTAATAATATCAAGATTATGCTCTACAACAATTACACTATTACCTAAATCTACAAGGTGATGTAATACTTTTGTTAACCTATCTATATCTGCAAAATGTAATCCAGTTGTTGGTTCATCAAGTATGTATAAAGTATTACCTGTGTCTTTCTTACTTAACTCTTTACTTAGTTTAATTCTTTGTGCTTCACCACCACTTAATGTAACAGCATTTTGTCCAAGGGTTATATATCCAAGACCAACATCACTTAATGTTTTTAATTTAGCATATAGTTTAGGTACTTTAACAAAAAATTCTAATGCATCATCTACACTCATATTAAGAACATCTGATATAGATTTTCCTCTATAAAGAATTTCTAATGTTTGTGGATTATATCTTGCACCATGACAATCTTCACATTTAACCATAATATCTGGTAAGAAATGCATTTCAATTTTTATTTCACCCTCACCTTGACATTTTTCACATCGTCCACCTTTTACATTAAAAGAGAATCTACCAATAGCATAACCTCTTAGCTTTGCTTCTTTTGTTTCTGCAAATATCTTTCTTAACTCATCCATAAGACCTGTATATGTCGCTGGATTTGATCTTGGCGTTCTACCAATAGGAGATTGATCTAAATAAATAACTTTATCTAACTTTTCAAGTCCATCAATAGAAACACCATCAACTTTATTAACTTTTCTAGCTCTATTTAAAAGTTCTTTTGCTACAGGTAATAATGTTTGAAGTATTAAAGATGATTTACCACTACCACTTACTCCAGTAATAGCACATAGATTATGTAATGGTATTTTTACATTTAAATCAACAATATTATTTAAATTTACATTATTAATACTAATCCAATCATCTTGTGCTCTTCTGTGATAATATTTAATATTTTTTCTTCCACTTAAATAATCTGAAGTTAATGTCTTTGATTTTAATAATTGTTTCATTGTACCTTTAAATACAATTTCACCACCATATTTACCAGCATGTGGACCAATATCTACAATATAATCTGCAATTTCCATTGTTTCTTTATCATGCTCTACAACTATAACTGTATTACCTTTATCTCTCAATGCTTGTAATGTTTTAATTAATTTTGCAGTATCTCTTTCATGTAATCCAATAGATGGTTCATCTAATACATATAATACACCCGTAAGTCCAGAACCAATTTGTGATGCAACTCTAATTCTTTGAGCCTCCCCACCACTAATAGTTCTAGCATCACGACCTAATGTAATATATCCTAAACCAACATCATATAAAAAATATATTCTATCTCTAATCTCTTTTAAAATTGGTTGAGATATTAAAGTTTCTTTAGAGTTAAAATGCTCAAAGTTTTTTTCATTTTGAAAGAATTCATGTGATTGTTCTATTGGCATATCTAAAATAGATGCTATATTATGATCTGCAACGTTAACACTTAGAGATGAAGCTTTTAATCTATGTCCATTACATTCATCACAAATTTTTTCGGTCATATATTCAGCCATATCTTTTTCATCTTTGACCATAGTATATGCAATTTTAACTACACCTTCCCATTTTCTAGTAAGTCTATGTTTTTTCCATGTAAATTTAACATCTTCAACACCACCATGTAAAACTGCACCTCTTTCATGAGATTCAAGCTCTTTAAAAGGAACTGTTGTATCAATATTTGCAGCATCACAATAAGCTTTTAACATTTTAAAGTAATAGCCTTTATTAAATCCATAAATCACTTTAATAGCACCATTTTCAATACTAAGTTCATCATTTACAACTTTTTTCATATCAAGTGCATATCTGATACCTAAACCATCACAATGAGGACAAGCACCCTTTGGACTATTAAAAGAAAAACTTAAAGGTTCCAATGGTTCAAAAGATATTTTACAATCAAAACAAGCCATATGTTCACTATAATGTATATGCTGTTCTACTCCAACCTCTTCATGGTTTATTACATCAACTTCTAGTTCTCCAAAAGATTCTTTTAAACCTTTTTCCACGCTTTGTGCAATTCTTTGTTTATTTTCTTCTTTTACTACAACTCTATCTAATATAACTTTTATTGTATGCATTTTAGTTTTTGATAATTCAATCTCTTCATCAAGTCTTGTCATAACTCCATCAATTTGAACTCGTACGTATCCTTTAGCTTTTAAACTTTCAAAAAGATCTGCAAATGTACCTTTCTTTCTATTTACTAATGGAGCTAAAATAATTAATTTTGAACTTTCTGGAAGTTGCAATACTTGATCTATTACATCTGAACTTGACATTTGTGAAATTGGTTTTGAACATTTATGACAATGTTGTTTTCCTATTCTTGAATAAAATAATCTTAAATAATCATATATTTCTGTAATTGTACCTACAGTTGATCTAGGGTTTTTTGAAGTTGTTTTTTGATCAATTGCAATTGCTGGAGTTAATCCCTCTATTCTTTGCACATCTGGTTTTCCAACTTTATCTAAAAACTGTCTAGCATATGCAGAAAGTGATTCTATATATCTTCTCTGTCCTTCTGCATATAATGTATCAAATGCTAATGTTGATTTACCACTACCACTTAATCCTGTAAAAACTATAAGTTTATTTTTTGGTATTTCTAAATCTATATTTTTTAGATTATTTTCATTTGCACCAATAATTTTAATTGTATCTTTCATTGTAAGTATTATCCCAAATTATTTATATAAAGCATATAGTATATCTTATTTTTAATAAAAAGCTGTATAAGGCCTATATTTACAATCTTCTTTAGGAATTTAAAAGGTTATTTTGTATATTATTTCAATAATTAATTACAAAAGGATTTTAAAATGAATAAAGCACAATTTATTGACGCAGTTGCAGCAAAAGCTGGACTATCTAAAAAAGACGCTAAAGCAGCAGTTGAAGCTTCTTTAGAAACAATTACTGACACACTATCTAATGGTGAAAATGTTGCATTTATTGGATTTGGTACATTCTCAACAGCTGATAGAGCTGCAAGAGTAGCTACAGTACCTAGTACTGGTGCTAAAGTTGATGTTCCTGCAACTACTGTTGCTAAATTTAAAGTTGGAAAAGCTTTAAAAGAAGCTGTAGCAAAGTAATCCTTACTTAAAATAGAAACTAAAAAAGCCTATCCAAGTTTTGGATAGGCTTTTTTAATATATGCCAGTGTGATGAAATGGTAGACATGGGGGATTCAAAATCCCCTGGCTTGACGGCCGTGTCGGTTCGAATCCAATCTCTGGTACCACTACTTAAAACTAAAAACAAAGAAAAATATTAAATTTTAATTTTAATATTTAATACCAAATTAATTATATTCATATAAAATAATTATAAATATAATAATAAGGATTAATATGAGTACAGAACCTAGTTTAAATCAAATAGATGATTATAATGATAATGAATCACCAGAGAAAAGAAAATTAATTAAATTAATTGTTATAGGAATGGTAGTAGCTGGAGTAATATTTGCAACTATTAAATATAATTTTAATACAGTAAGTGATTATGTAGGTACACCTAAAAATCCAGGTATTAATACAGCTAGATAAAATTCTAGCTGTTTCCTTCAATAGCAAGATGTGAAAAGCTTTCTACAAAACCATCATTACTTACTTGATTAATTACAATTGGTCGACAACAAACTTCACAATCTTCAACATACTCTTCACCAGACATGTCTGGGTCTAAAAGCATTGATATTCTTTCCCAACAATATGGACAAGTAAAAAAATGTTCAATCATATAGAATCTTTAAAATTTAAGTTCTAGTGCAATAGGACAATGATCACTTCCCATAACATCACTTAAGATGTAGGCATCATGAATCATATCTTTTAGATCATCACTTACATAAAAATAATCTATTCTCCATCCTACATTATTTCCTCTTGCACCTGCTCGATAAGACCACCATGAATAAGAATCAGCTTTTGTAGGATTTATATGTCTAAATGTATCAATATATCCATGACCTATAAACTTATCCATCCATTCTCTTTCCATTGGTAAGAATCCAGATGTTTTTTCATTTGCTTTTGGTCGCGCTAAATCTATTGGGTGATGTGCTGTATTAACATCTCCACATACAATAATTGATTTTCCATCATTTTTTAATTCTTCACAATAATCTAAAAACCTATCATAAAATTCCATTTTATAAACAAGTCGTTCTTCTTTACTTTGTCCATTTGGAAAATATACATTAAACAAGGCTATCTCTTTATCTTCAATTTCAAAATGAACTTCATTTATTCTACCTTCATCTAAAATATCAACTTCAGAACAAGTACCTTGAAATTTCAAATCAATATCACAAAATAATGCTGTTCCAGAACGTCCCTTAATTGCACTTTGAGATCCTGTAAGATTATTGTAGTTTTTTTCAAATATAGTTTCAGGTATTTGCTCTATTTGCGATTTTGTTTCTTGAATTCCTAAGAAATCAATATCTTCTTCATCTACCCATCTTAATGCTTCTTTTTTATCTACTGCTCTTATACCATTTACATTCCATGATATAAACTTATATGTTTTATTCAATATCCATCTCCATAACTTTCCAAGGAAGCCCTTGTGTCATCATCTCATTTACAAATGGTGTTGAGTCAAACTCTTCTACATTTACTGCACCTCGTAAATCCCAAGTACCATTATAAACTAACTTTGATCCAATCATTGCAGGAACTCCTGTAGTGTAACTTACTGCTTGTGCTGTTGTTTCTTTATAACATTCTTGATGATCACAAATATTATATATATAATATTTTTTTCTAACACCATCTTTAATACCTTCACAAATACAACCAATATTTGTCTTACCATGTGTTCTTGGTCCTAAAGAAGCAGGGTCAGGTAAAAGTGTTGCTAAAAATTCTATTGGTGTAATCATTTGACCTTTATGTTCAACTGGTTCTATTCCAAGCATTCCAACATTTTCTAAACAATTCATATGTTGAATATAAGCGTCACCAAATGTCATAAAAAATCTAATTCTTTTTAAACCTTTTATATTTTTAGATAAAGATTCTAATTCTTCATGATAAAGTAAATAAGATGGTTTTACTCCTACTTCTGGATAATCATGGTCAACTCTAATCTCAAGTGGCTTTGTAGTAATCCATTCACCCTCTTCCCAATATCTACCATTTGCACTTACTTCTCTTAAATTTATTTCTGGATTAAAGTTTGTTGCAAAAGGATAACCATGATCACCTGCATTACAATCCATAATATCAATATATTCAATGGAATCTAGATAATTTTGTTCAATATACTTTACAAATACACCAGTAACACCAGGATCAAAACCACTTCCAAGAAGTGCTGTTAAATTGTTATTTTTAAAGTCATCATTTCTAGCCCATTGCTCTTTATACTCAAATTTTGCCTCATCTGGATGTTCATAATTTGCAGTATCAATATAGTGTGTATTTGTAGCACTACAAGCATCCATGATAGTTAAATCCTGATAAGGTAATGCTACATTTAAAACAACTTTACAATTAGTCTTTTTGATTATTTTAATAATATCATTCGTATCATCTGCATCTACTATTGCAACATCAATATCAACATCTATTTTTTCTTTTATCATCTTTTTTATTTTTACACATTTACTAAGTGTTCTACTAGCTAATGTAATGTTTTCAAATGTATCTATATTCATTGCACACTTTAAAGTTGCAACCGTACTTACACCACCAGCACCAATGATTAATAAACCTTTTTTATTCATCTACTAACTCAAAATCTTCTTTTGGCATACCACAATCTGGACACACCCAATCCTCTGGCAAATCCTCAAAACTTGTACCTGCCGGAATACCATTTTCCTCATCACCAATTTCGGGATCATAAATATAACCACAATCTGGACATTCATATCTTTTCATGATAACTCCTTATGAATTTATAAGTTATAATTGTAACATATTTAATATGTCATAAGTTTGAGAAGCTATTTCTAATTCTTCATTTGTAGGCATAACTAAAATCTCTATATTTTCATCTATATTTTCACAAACTTTAGTTCTAACCTCAGCACAATTTTCACCTATTCCACCAGTGAAGATAATAGCATCTAACTTTTTTACTTGAATAAGATATGAACCAATATATTTTTGAATTCTTAAACAAAACATATCAAAAGCTAATGTATCTTTTTGCTGTAATACTTCTCTCATATCACTAATACCACAGATACCTTTTAGTCCACTTTTTTTATTTAATATTTCAATAACTTCATTTGAAGATAAATTATTAGTATCTTCTAAATATGTAACAATAGACGGATCTATATCTCCACATCTTGTACCCATCATAAGACCTTCAAGTGGAGTAAATCCCATAGATGTGTCAAAGCTTTTTCCATCTTTTACTAATGTTGCACTTGCACCATTACCTAGATGTAATACAATTATATTAACCTCATAAATATCTTTTTGTTTTTGTTTAGCAAACTCTTTTGTAATATATTCAACTGATGTACCATGAAAACCGTATCTTCTAATATGATTTTGTTTATAATATTCTAGTGGTATAGGATATGTAAAATGTGTTTTATCAATTGTTTGATGAAATGCTGTATCAAAAACTACAACCTGTGGCAAATTAGGATATTTAAATTGTATCTCTTCTATATATTTTAAATTTAATGGATTATGTAATGGTGCCAATGGTATTAAATCTCTTATATCTTCAATGACAGTATTAGTAACTAAGGCTGCTTTATTAAACTTTTCACCACCATGAACTACTCTATGTCCAACAGCATCTAAAGTTTCAAAATCACAAATATCTTCAATATTAAAGTTTGTTACATCCTCTACAGTACCACTTATTATTTCTTGTAAATTATCAAATAATTTATACTTAATAGTTGAACTACCAGAATTCAAGACTAATATTTTCATTTTTTTAGCCCTTGTGCTTGTATTGAAGTAATTGCTACAGTATTTATAATATCTGTTACTGTTGCACCACGACTAAGATCATTTATAGCAGCATTTAATCCTTGAAGTACTGGACCAACTGCCACAGCTTTACTACTTTTTTGAACTGCTTTATAAATATTATTTCCAGTATTTAAATCAGGAAAGATTAATACATTTGACTCACCTGCTATTTTACTATTTGGTAATTTCTTTTTACCTATTGTTTTATCTACTGCTGCATCATATTGAATAGGTCCATCAACTTCTACTTTTCTATCTAATTTCCTAACTATTTCTACTGCTTCTTTTACTTTATTAACCTCATCACTATTTGCTGAATCACCAGTAGCATAAGATAATATTGCAACTTTTGGCACAATTCCAAACTCTTGTGCAGTCTGAGTAGAACTTATTGCAATCTGAGCTAAATCTTGGGCTGTTGGAGATTGATTTATAGCACAATCTGCAAATACAAATACTTTAGTATCCATACACATAAAAAATGAACTAGAAACAATATCTATACTTGCTTTGGTTTTAATAATTTCTAATGCAGGTCTTACGGTATTGGCTGTTGTACTCATAGAGCCACTAACCATACCATCTGCAATATTTTGTTTTACCATCATTGTTGCAAAATAATTATTATCTTTAGAAATAATCTCATAAGCTATATCTTCTAATATACCCTTATGCTTTCTTAACCTATAAAACTCATTTGAAAGCTCTTTTGTCAAATTAGAATTAAGCGGATCTATTATATTTGCTTTTTGAATATTTAAACCCAATGATTTTGCTCTATGTTTTATATTATTTTCATCACCTAAAAGTGTTATATTTACAACCTTTCTATGGAGTAAGATATCAGTTGCTCGCAATATCCTATCATCACTAGCTTCTGGCAGTACTATATGTTGTTTATGATCTATAGCTTTTTTAAATAACATATGCTCAAACATAATGGGAGTTACAATATCTGTATTATTCTTTTTTAATTTATCTTCTATAATTGTAAAATCCATATGTCTATTAAACTTTCCTAGTACTTGAGCAATTTTACTATAACTCTTTGATGTAATCAAAGGCTTAACTGCTTGTATTTTAGTAATTGAAGAGTAAGTATCTGATGTTAATTTTAATATAACTAAGTTAGCATTATCTAAAGACTTAAGCATATTTATTACAATATCATCAAGTGGTAAATCACCAGTTAATAGTATACCAGATATGTGTGGTAAATCTTTTGATTGCAAAGCCATAAAGCAAGCTAATATTATATCTGTTCTATCAGATGGAACTACTACTAAATCATCATCTTTAATATTTGCTAAAAAATGTTCAAGCTTCATTGCAGCTATTTTTATATCTTTTATTTGTCTATTAAGATTCTTTTCAGATCCATAAATCTTTTCACAATCTAGTTGTGTATACATATCATACATAGTAGGTACTATTAACTCAGATATTATAGGAATTGATGCTAATGTATTATCAAACTTTTTAATTGTATTATTTACAATTAAACCAAGGTAATGGCATCCGCTACTATTTATACTTAATGTAATAATATTTATCTCATTTTGTATATGCTTTTCAGTTTTATTAAGTCCATTTAATACAGCAACAAACCCACTATTGGTATTTTTAGCAATTTGAAAATTTAAATCAAATGCTAATTCAGATTTATATTTATCAAATCCTTCTATTAATACAAAGTCATATTCATTACTTAATAGTGTATACTTATCTAATATAATATCTAGTAGTTCATGACTTTTTTTATTTGCTAAAAACTGTTCCACTTCATCTTTGGTAAAACAATATATAATATTCTCTTCACATACTTCATTAGATTCTATTATAGGTTTAAATAAAGTAACTTTTTCATACTTACTTTTTAGAAATGACATTAATCCAATAGATACTATAATCTCTTGAGAGTCTTTTTGAAATGCTGCAATATAAATTGAATTTAGTTTCATATACTTATTTTAAATTTTATTCATTATATTTTGACTACAAACAAATGCACTAGAAAATGCCCACTGGAAATTATATCCACCAAGTTCACCAGTCACATCTAAAACCTCTCCTAAAAAATATAAATCTTTTTGTAATTTACTTTCCATATTCTCTACATTAATTTCAGGAGTTGATATACCACCTTTTGTAACTTCTGCTTTTGTATATCCATAGTTTCCAGCAGGTGAGATTTCATAATTTCTAATATCTATATCGAGCTCTTTTATAGCTTTTTTGAATCTCTTTGGTAAATAGCTATCTTTAGATGGTAAAAAATCAATACTAAACTTTCCTTTTTTCCAATAAAGTGAAGTAGTTAGTATAGCTGGTCCACTACAACCTTTATGCGTAAATAGCATATCTCCAACTACAGTTTTGCCATCAACTTTTATTTTTACATTTAGTGATAATCCACTAAGTTCTTTAAACCAGAATTGATCTTTTTGGACTGTAAATCCAACCAATGCTGGATTTAATGTTTGAACTCTATGACCAAAATTTTCTGCAATTTTAAATCCAATATCACTAGCACCTAAATTAGCAAAACTTTTACCACCACTTGCTACTACTAGTTTTTTAGTTTTTATGATATTTTTATCAGTTTTAATACAAAATAAATTTTCCAAATATTCCACATTTTTAACTGTAGTATTTAATTTAAAATGAATATCTTTAGTTAGTTTTTTAAATAATGATATAACTTCATTGCTACTATTACAAAAGTATGTTCCTTTGACAATTTTTTCATTTAAATTAGGATATAAACTATTTTTATGTAAAAATTTCAACAAGTCATTATTATCAAATTTTGAAAAAATAGATTTTATAAAATCTTGCTCACCTAAAAAATTTGATTCATGAAGATATTTATTAGTGATATTACATTTTGCGCCACCACTTACTTTTATTTTTGCACCAATAGTTGCATTTGAATCAAGGACACAAACTTTTAAATTTTTATCATTTAATAATGATGCCATCATTAAACCACTTGCACCTGCACCAATAATTATTACATCATATATTTCTTCATTCATAAATCGATTTTACCTCTTTTAAACAAAGTTTTTGGTAAAATAATTTTAATTTAACATAGGACATGTCAATGATAAAGCATATTGTATTTTTTAAACTATCAGAAGATGGTATGAATCAAAAAGATGAAATTGTAAACAAATTAAATAATTTAAAAAATGAAATAGATTTTATTGTAGATCTTGAGGTTGGATTAAACTTTGCACAAGAAGATAGAGCTTGCGATATATCACTAATTGTAATTTTAAATTCAAAAGAAGATCTAGAAGCTTATGCTGTACATGACAAACACATTCCAGTTGTACAATTTATTAAACAATATGCTACAGAATCAAAAGTTGTAGATTACGAGGTAAAATAGTTTGAAATTATTATCAATGATATTACTATATTGTAGTATCACATTAAATTTATATTCTGCTCACATAACAGACTTTGTACCACAATCTGATTATAATGAAGTAAACACTCATAATATTGAAGAAAACTTTGATGATGAATTTTCATCAGAAGAAGCAATTACAATAGAAAAATGTCCATCTTTAGAAGATTATAATAGATTTATGACAAAACATAATGATAATCTTTATATTAATATTTTAACACCACTTTCTAATGGATATAAAAATATCACAAATGAACCAGTAAGAGATAGTATTGATAATTTCTTTTATAATCTTGCATTTCCAATTAGATTTATCAATAATATTTTACAGTTTGAAATAATAGATGCAAGTGAAGAAGTAGCAGTATTTGCGGTTAATACTACTGTTGGAATTGTTGGACTTTTTCAACCAGCACAGAAATATTTTAAATTAAAAACACATAAAGAAGATTTTGGTCAAACACTTGGTGTTTATGGATTTGATAGTGGATGTCACATTGTTTTACCATTCTTTGGTCCATCTAATATTAGAGATATTGTTGGTATGACAATTAATACAAACTTTGATGCTCTACACTACAGTCATCATAAAATAGAACAAGACAATTTAGAAACAATAGGTATTAAAATGTTTGAAAAGCTAAATGGATCACCTAAATCATTAGAAGATTATCAACATATTAAAGATGATGCTGTTGACCTGTATCCTTATTTAAAAGATATTTATGAGCAATACAGAACTCAACAAATAAAGGAATAATTTTGACAAATATATTTATAAAAATAATACTTATTTTATCATTTGGATTAGTGTCTCTAAATGCGTCTAATACAGTAAAAAAAGAATTCAATGATACATTTGATAGTATTATTGAGGTAGTAAAAGATAGCACTCTAACAAAAGAAGAGAGAAATAAAAAAATTATTGATACTATTAATCCTATCTTTGATTTTGAATTAATGGCAAAACTAAGCCTAGGTAAAACATGGAAGCAGTTATCAAAAGATACGCAAGAAGAATTTGTATCACTTTATGTAAAAAGAATGAAAAATTCTTATTCCGCAAAAATTGATGGATATGCTGATGAAAAAGTTATTATAAATGATATCACTCAACCAAAGTCTACAAGAATGGTATTTTATACAAGTTTAGTTGGAGATAATGATTCAATTAATATTGAATATAAATATTATAAAACAAAAATAAAAAGAGATAATAAAAAAGTATGGCTAATTTATGATGTAGTAATCGAAGGTATTAGTATTCTTAAAACTGACAGAGCACAGTTTAGTGCTGTTTTAAAAAGAGGTTCAATTGAATCTTTAATGCAAAAATTAAGAGGTTAATGTCTATTAAATGCTAGAGAATATATATAAACAATATATTTTAAAATCTCCAAAAATAGTATTATCCATTATTGCTATATTATTTATAATATTTGCTAATTTTGCTACAAAACTTGAAATAGATGCAAGTGCTGAAACTTTACTTCTAGAAGGAGATAAAGATTTAGTACTTACAAGAGAGCTTAGTAAGACATATGAAGCCCCTGATGTATTAGTAATAACATTTACTCCAAAAAAAGATATACTTCATGATGACACATTAAATACAATTGAAGAACTAAGTAATAGATTAAAAAAATTAAAAAAAGTTGATTCAATAACATCTATATTGAATGTACCATTGCTTCAATCTCCAATAAGACCCATAAAAGAACTTTTAGATTATATACCAACTTTAAAAACTAAAGGTATTAATAAAGAACTAGTAAAACAAGAATTTTTAACATCAGCTCTTTATGAAAAAAATTTAGTAAGTGAAGATTTTAAAACTACAGCAATATTAATAAATTTAAAACCAGATATCTTATATGAAAATTTAAAAAATCCAACTCAAACTAAAAAACAATATAGGGATAATTTAAGAGAAGAAAATCATCTATCTATTGTAACTATTAGAGCTATTATAGAACAATTCCAAAATCAAGGTATTTTACACTTAGGTGGAGTAAGTATGATTGCAGATGATATGGTTGAATTTGTAAAGTATGATCTTGAAACATTTGGTACTGTAGTGTTTTTAATACTAATTATTGTTTTATTATTACTATTTAGAGAAATCAAATGGGTATTAATACCTATTTTAATATGTACAATTTCAGTTGTAATTACTAGTGGATTTTTAGCTATATTTGATTGGGAGATTACTGTAATATCTTCTAATTTTATATCTTTACAGCTTATTATGAATATGTCATTGATTATACATTTAGCAGTAAAATATAGAGAATTATTGCACTCAAATACAAATGAAACACAATACAATCTAGTATTAAATACTGTACTATCTATGTCTAAACCATCATTTTTTGTTGTTATTACAACTATTGCTGGATTTAGTTCATTAGTTTTAAGTGGAATATTACCAATAATAGATTTTGGTTGGATGATGAGTCTTGGAATTAGTGTATCATTAATTCTAACATTTATACTTTTCCCATCTATTTTAGTATTGTTAAATAAAAGTAAAATCATTAACAAGAAAACAACAAAACAACCTTTTACATCAAAAGTTGCAAAAGTTGTTGAAAATAATAAAATTAAAATATTAATCTTATCTATAATTATTGTTTTATTTTCAATTACGGGAGCATTTAAACTCTTTGTTGAAAATAGCTTTATAGATTATTTCAAAAAAGATACTGAAATTTATAAAGGTATGAAAGTATTAGATCAACAATTAGGTGGAACAACTCCACTTGATATTATTGTAACATTTGTAGAAAACAATGATGAAGTAATAGTAAAAGTTGAAGAAAAGATTGAAGCATCAGAAGATGAAGAATTATTAGATGATTTTAATGATGAATTTGAGCAAGTAGATACACCAGAATATAAAGAACAATATTGGTTTACTCAAGATAAGATGGAAACAGTTAAGGTGGTTCATGAATATTTAGATTCACTTAAAGCTACAGGGAAAGTATTATCACTACATACGACTGCAAGCATAGGAAAGACACTAAATGAAAATGAAGACTTAGATGGATTAACACTAGCACTTTTATATAAAGAACTACCTCCAAAATATAAAAAGGTATTATTAGATCCTTATTTAAATATTGAAAATAATCAAGTTAGATTTAGTACTAGAGTTATAGATTCAGCCAAAGATTTAAGAAGGGATGAACTTCTTAAACAAATTAATAATGACCTAACCCTTATGCTAAATCCAAAATTTGAAGAGTTTCAAGTTACAAACCTTTTAGTAATATATAATAATATGCTTCAATCACTTTTTGATTCACAAATAAAAACAATAGGTATAGTTGTACTAATATTATTTATAATGTTTTTAATACTCTTTAGAGATCTAAAACTATCATTGATTGCAATTGTAGCAAATACAGCACCTGTTAGTGTAATATTTGGATTTATGGGCTGGATGCAAATTCCTTTAGATATGATGACTATTACTATTGCTGCTATTAGTATAGGAATTGCAGTAGATGATACAATTCACTATATTCATAGATATAAATTAGAATATACTAGTACAAATGATTATAGATTATCAATGTATAATACTCATGCTAGTATAGGTACTGCAATGTTTTATACATCATTAATCATTATGATTGGATTTTCTGTACTTGTACTTTCAAGCTTTATACCTACGATATATTTTGGATTATTAACACTTCTTGCTATGTTTATGGCAATAGCTGCAGATCTATTACTTTTACCAGTAATGCTAATGTTATTTAAACCATTCGGGAAGTAATCACTTGTTAATCAAATTTTAGATAGTATATCCTTAATATGAAACAATTTTTTAAACAATATATACCTTATTATAAAGACTACATAAGAAAATTTATATATGCATTTATAGGAATAGTTCTTGTAGCTGGTGGTACCAGTGGTACTGCATACATAATGAAACCTCTTTTAGATGACATTTTTATAAACAAAGACCAAGAGATGCTTATGATATTACCAATTATGGTTATTGGATTATATGCAGCTAAAGGGTTTGGACGATATATTCAAGCTTACTATATCTCTTATATTGGTCAGGATATTATTAGAAAAATCAGAGACAAATTATTCAAACATATTCTACATCTTGATTTAGCATTTTTCAATGCTAAGCATGGTGGAGAATTAATCAGTAGAATAACAAATGATATTAATAGAATTCAATCTGCTGTATCAAATCAAATTGCATCTTTTATTCAAGAAATACTTACGATTGTAGCTCTTATAGCTATGGTAATATACCAAAGTGTAGAATTAGCATTTTATGGTTTAGTAGTAATGCCAATTGCAGTTTATCCACTTACAGTATTAGCAAAAAAGATGAAACTATTATCATTTAAATCTCAAGAGAAAAACTCTGATATTACAGCACATTTAAGTGAATCATTTAATAATATTGAAATTATAAAAGCATCATCTGCAATAGATTTAGAAACAAAGAGATTTGAAAAACATAATCAAGATTTTTTTAGTATAAATATTAAAGCTGTAAAAACAAATGAATTAGTATCTCCTATTATGGAAATACTAGGAGCTGTAGCAGTTGCAACTGTAATCGTAATTGGTGGTCAGTATGTTATAGATGGTGACCTAACTCCTGGTGCTTTTTTCTCATTTTTAACTGCTTTATTTATGTTATATACTCCTATTAAAAGAATATCATCATTGTACAATCAAATGCAAGATGCACTTGCTGCAAATGAAAGAATTAATGAGCTATTTGCTTTACAGCCAAAAATAGTATCTGGTACAAATACATTAGATTCTAATATTAATAGAATATCTTTTAATGATATTGGTTTAAAATTTGATGAAAAAGACGCACTTAAAAATATAAACTTAGAAGCTAACAAAGGTGAAACCATTGCCCTTGTAGGTGATAGTGGTGGTGGTAAAAGTTCATTAATTAATACACTTGTAAGATTTTATGATTCTACATCAGGAAATATAACTATTGATAATCAAGATATTAAAGATCTAAGTTTAAATAGTCTTAGAGATAATATATCAATTGTTACACAAAGAGTATATATATTTAATGACACAATTGGACAAAATATTGCATATGGACAAGATTATTGTGAACAAAAAGTTATTGATGCTCTTAAAAAAGCTCATGCCTTTGATTTTGTAAATAATTTAGAAGATGGTATAAATACAATACTAGATGAATTTGGTACAAATTTAAGTGGTGGTCAAAGACAAAGAATTGCAATAGCAAGAGCATTGTACAAGAATCCACAAATATTAATACTAGATGAAGCTACATCTGCACTTGATAATGAGAGTGAAGCAATTATTACTGAAGTTCTTCAAGAAGTAAGTAAAGACAAAATTACATTTGTAATTGCACATAGGTTAAGTACTATTAAAAATGCAAATAAAATAGCTGTATTTAAAAATGGCTGTGTTGTATGCCAAGGTACTCAAAAAGAGTTGTTAGATACTTGTGTCGAGTATCAAAGATTACAAAATATAAATTAATAAAATATAAGGAATACAATTAATGTTTAATTACGAAACTATTAAAAAAATAATGTTTAACTTTGAGCCAGAAACAGCTCATACAATTGCTGAAGCTGGATTAAAAACTCTACCATACTGCAGAATGATAAATAATTATATGGTTGAGCAAAACTTTGTAAATAACCCAATGTTAAGTCAAGATATATTTGGTGTAACATTTAATAACCCTATTGGTTTAGGTGCTGGTTTTGATAAAAATGCAACTATGATAAAAGCAATGCCAGCTATGGGATTTGGATATACAGAAATTGGAACAATGACACCAAAACCACAAGCAGGAAATCCAAAGCCTAGATTATTTAGATTTCCCCAAGAAGAAGCAATTCAAAATGCAATGGGATTTAATAATGAAGGTGCATTAGAAGTTACAAGAAACTTAACAAAGGTATATCCATATAGATTACCAATAGGAGCAAGTATTGGTAAAAATAAGTTAACTCCTGAAAACATGGCATTAGAAGACTATGAAATACTAGTAAGAGGATTTAAAGACATATGTGACTATATGGTTGTAAATATCTCTAGTCCTAATACTCCAAACTTAAGAGATCTTCAGAATGAAGAGTTTATCAAAGCTGTATTTACTATGGCAAAATCAATTACAAAGAAACCAATTTTATTAAAGATTGCTCCAGATATGGAGGCAGAAACTGCAATTACATTATGTCAAACTGCAATTGATAGTGGCGCTGATGGTATTGTAGCAACAAATACAACACAAGATTATTCATTAGTATCAAATCCAAAAGACTTTGGTGGTATTTCTGGAAAAGTAATGAGTGATAAATCATATGAATTATTTAAAGCAATTGGTGAAAAACTACATGATAAAACTATATTAATTTCTGTGGGTGGAATAAGTGATGCAGCTGATGCTTACAGAAGAATAAAAGCAGGTGCTAGTTTAATTCAAATACTTTCTGGATTTATATTCAAAGGTCCTAGTATGTGTAAAGATATCAATGAAGGTTTAATAGAACTTTTAAAAGCTGATGGATATACGCATATAAGCCAAGCAATTGGTGCTGATTTTAAATAAGATGAAAATCTTTATTTTAACTATATTTATTCTAGGAGAATTAATGGCAAGTAGCCTTCCAAAATATTATGAAAAAACTTTAGACAATGGTCTAAAGATAGTAGCAATACCTCTTAAAAATGGTACAAATGTAATATCTACAGATATATTCTATGATGTAGGAAGTCGCGATGAAGTAATGGGAAAAAGTGGAATAGCACATATGCTAGAACACTTAAACTTCAAATCTACTAAAAATTTAAAAGCAGGTGAATTTGATACTATTGTAAAAGGATTTGGTGGAGTAAATAATGCTTCTACTGGATTTGACTTTACTCATTATTATATTAAATCAAGTACTAAAAATATGTCAAAATCTCTTGAACTATATGCTGACCTAATGGAAAATTTAACATTAAAAGATGAAGAATTTCAACCAGAAAGAGATGTTGTAGCAGAAGAAAGAAGATGGAGAACAGATAATTCACCTATGGGTTATTTATATTTCAAATTATTTAATAATGTATTTACATATCATCCATACCATTGGACACCAATTGGATTTATGGATGATATTCAAAACTGGTCTATAAATGACATTAAAGACTTCCATAGTACTTATTATCAACCAAAGAATGCAATTATTTTAGTTACAGGTGATATTGATAAAGATACAGTATTTAATGAAGCTACAAAGTATTTTAAGGATATTAAAAACACAAAAGAGATACCTGAAAAAATACATACAGTTGAGCCAAAACAAGATGGTGAAAAAAGAGTTGTTATTCATAAAGATTCTCAAGTTGAAATGCTAGCAATAACTTATCATATTCCAGACTTTAATCATAAAGATCAAGTTGCATTATCTGCACTTAGTGAACTTTTAAGTTCAGGTAAAAGTTCAAGATTAAATGAACTTCTAATAGACAAAAAACAACTTTCAAATTCAGTATATGCATACAATATGGAACTAAAAGATCCTGGTGTATATTTATTCATGGCTATGTGTAATCCAGGTGTTGAAGCAACTGATGTTGAAAAAGAAATTTTATCTGTAATTGAAGATATTAAAAATGGTAAAATCAAACAAAAAGAATTAGATAAAATTAAAATAAATACAAAGGCTGATTTTATATTCTCATTAGAAAGCTCAACAAGCGTAGCAAATCTATATGGTAGCTATTTAATTAGAGGAAATATGAAACCATTACTAAATTATGAAAATGATATTAATAAGCTAAAACTACAAGATATTATAGATGTTGCAAAGAAATATTTAAATACTAATAATTCAACTACAGTTATCTTAAAAAAATAAACAGAAGATATCATAATAGTGAAAATTTATATTTTAACTTTATTTATAACTTTACAATTAATAGGTGGGGATTTATATTCATCAAAATATACTATTGAAGAATATAAATCTACAAACCAACATTCTGGACAGAATCATGATACACATACAAATCATTTTGAATCTATTGAATCAGAAACAAGTATTAGTGTAGTAGATTCTTTTGTATCTTCTAAGAATATAGATATCCTAAGTATTTTATTATTATCAGAAAACTTCAATGAATCATTATATTTCATTCCAAACCCAATACTAAAAACAATACTAAGACCTCCTCTAGTATAAACCTCTCCTTCACACAATTTAAATAATATTTTTATCGTCATCTACTAATAAAATAGTATGACAAAATTACTTTACACTATCATAATAAAGGGATAATTATGACTCAACATTTACATACAATTGAACGATTTATAAAAGATGAATCGTTTTCAGGAGTTCTACTTTTTATAGCAACTATAGCAGCCGTAATAGTTGCAAATTCAGCTTTTAGCCAAAGCTACTTTGATTTATGGCATATGGCTTTAGGTGTTACACTTGGAGAACATACTATTTCTATGGATTTAATGCATTGGATAAACGATGGGTTAATGGCTTTATTTTTTTTAATGGTTGGACTAGAAATTAAAAGAGAATTATTAATAGGAGAATTATCTTCTATAAAAAAAGCTAGTTTTCCAATTGTTGCTGCTATTGGTGGTATGCTTGTACCTGCTTTAGTTTATATTGCATTTAATTTAGATGACCCTAAGGGCTTTGGAATTCCAATGGCTACAGATATTGCATTTGCTTTAGGTATTCTAATGCTTCTAGGTAAAAAGGTAAATCCAGCATTAAAACTATTTTTAGTTGCTCTTGCTGTTGTAGATGATTTAGGTGCAGTTATAGTAGTTGCTACTATTTATACAAGTGAAATTCATGCTGAGTATTTTTTACATGCAGGAATTGTATATGCACTTATTTGGGTTTTAAATTATAAAAGAGTTACGATGTTACTTCCTTATTTACTTTTAGGAATTGCATTATGGATTTTTATACATTCAATTGGTATTCACGCAACAATAGCTGGTGTACTTCTAGCATTTGCTATTCCTATTAGTTCAAAAGTAAATGAACAAGAATTTATACAAACTACAAAAGAATCTGTTGATGAATTTGAAAAATACATTGATGAAATACCTATTTTAAATCATCATCAAATAGATGCACTTGAAGATATAGCTTACAATTATGACAAAGTTCAAAATCCATTAGTTAAGTTAGAACATCAACTTCATGGATTTTCAGCATTTTTTATTATGCCATTATTTGCATTTTCAAATGCAGGTGTGATACTTGACTTTTCTGCTGTGTCGTCTAATTTTATGATAGTAATTGGTGTAGTATTAGGTTTAATAGTTGGAAAACCAATTGGAATAGTTGGTTTTACATATTTAGCGCAAAAATTAAAATTAATTCAAAAACCTAATGATTTAGGTTGGGATGAAGTTATAGCAGTTGGGTTTTTAGGTGGTATTGGATTTACAATGTCTATATTTATAACTCAACTTGCATTTTTAGATCAAAATATAATTGATGCAGTTAAATTAGGTATCTTCTTTGCTTCATTTATAGCCGGTCTATTAGGTGTATTATTAATACTAAAATCATACAATAAAAAATCACTACAAGGATTATAATAATGACTCTTAAAGAAAAACTCATAATAACTAGAGAAGCAAAATGGTTCTCTAATTTAACTACGGCAATTATTATTTTTTATGCTTCTATGCTTGGATTTAAAACACTTGGTGATATTGAAGGTAATTTTTCAACATTTATATACTGGTTGGATAACTTTATTACAATATATTTTTTAATTGAAATTATTATTAAAATGTCAGCAGAAAAAAACTTTATGAATTTCTTTAAATCAGGATGGAATATTTTTGATTTTATAATTGTTGCTATTACACTTATACCACTTGACAATAGTTCTGTAGCTGCTATTGCTAGATTATTAAGAATATTTAGAGTATTAAGACTTATTACATCTAGACCTGAGTTAAAAAAGATTATAGATATGCTATTAGGTGCTATCCCATCTATTATTGATATTGTAATATTAATGTTTATTATATTCTATATCTATGCAATTATTGGTAACTTCTTATTTGAATCTGTACCTAGTGGACTATGGAAAGACTTCTTAGTTTCAATGCTTACACTTTTTAGGATTCTTACTTTCGAGGATTGGACTGATGTAATGTATGAAGGTATGGAAATATATCCATGGTCATGGATATATTTTGTAAGTTTTGTAATAATTGCTGCTTTTGTATTCTTTAATCTTTTTATTGCTGTTATTATTGGTGAAATGGAAAAGATAAATAATAAAGATATAGAAGATGAAATACATGATGATAGTAAAAAGATTGATTTACTTTTAAAAGAAATTAGTCAGCTAAGACAAGAAGTAGGAGAAATCAAAAATGATTCAAAATAACTGTACTAAAAAAAGGATAAAACCTAAACTTCTAAGAGATGTTAAAACTGAAGCATTACTTGTCTTTGCAAGAACAGCTCTCGAAAGATTTTTTGAAAGAGTTGATCAAGATGATTGGAAACCAATAGTTGGGACTGATGATGATACAATTTACATTTATGATACATTAAGAAATTTAAAAGACCAACTTCAAGAATGCGTAGTGAATGTAGATTATTTAATATCTTTAGTCCAAAGTGCTAAAGAACATCCAGAGCTAAGGAGCCTTGCTAAATTTGAAGAACCATTAATAACTTATTATGACGTGATGGCTAAAAAAGTTGAAGTAAATATTCCTGAAAACCAAACATGGTGGATACCAGAACTTATCGTTGTATGTACACTTAGTCAATGGATATTAGAAGAAGAAAAGTCGATTGTTCTATATCCATTTTTAAAAGATATTGACTATACTAAATTAATTTCTAAATTTGAAATATATGGACAAAGTTTAAAAGGAGAAAAGAAAGACATTATTATTAACATGCATATAATGTCTGAAAAGATTATAGAAAAACTAAAACAAACAAAGTATAAAGTTAATAAAGGTAGAATCTCTAAATCAAGAAAAAAAAGAAAATAGAAGGAATATAAAATTGTTAGAGATTATAATTTATACACTACTTATATCTACACTTTTAAATTTATTTTTAAAACAATATGGAATACCTACAATTATAGGATACATTGCTACAGGTACTATTATTGCTTATGGTTTTGATTTACATGAATCTGCACATAATCATGAACTAAAAGAAATTGCTGAGTTTGGTGTTGTATTTTTAATGTTTACAATTGGATTAGAATTTTCAGTAAAACATCTAATCAAAATGAAAAAAGAAGTTTTTTTATATGGAACACTTCAAGTATTACTTACAGCCTCTATATTTGCATTTATTTCAAATACATTATTTAGTATTGAATTAAAAGCATCTATAATAATTGGTTCTGCTTTAGCTTTATCATCAACTGCAATAGTTCTTAAAATTCTAAATGAGAATGGAGACATTAGTAAGTTATTTGGAAGAAAAGTTTTAGGGGTATTATTATTTCAAGACATTGCTGTTATTCCAATTTTATTAATGATAACAATTTTTTCATCAACAAATAGTTCTATCTCCTCTTTACTACTTGAAACTATATTTGATGCAATAATATTACTGACAGGATTATTTATATCTGGTAAGTATCTTCTTGAACCATTTTTACATAAAATTAGTAAAGTAAAATCAAATGAATTATTTATAAGTTCTATTTTACTTATAGTTATTGGATCATCATATCTTGCACATCTATTTAACTTCTCTTATTCATTAGGTGCATTTATAGCTGGTATGATGATAGCAGAAACTCATTTTAAGCATCAAGTAGAAGCAGATCTTATTCCATTTAGAGATTTATTATTAGGAGTATTTTTTATAACCGTTGGTATGCAACTTGATTTTAAAATAATCTACGATAATATTATTTTAATTTCATTATTATTACCAGCACTAATAATTTTAAAAGTATCAATAATTTATTCTATATTTAGATTTAAATCAACATCAAGAGAATCATTAAAAACAGCATTATCAATATTTCAATTAGGTGAATTTGCACTAGTTATATTTGAATTATCATCTGCTAAAGGCTTATTAGATACTACAACTGTTCAAATATTAATTGTTGTAGTTATTATTACAATGATTATTACTCCTTTTATTTTAAAAAACTTATCAAGAATTACAGATATAGGTAATTCTAGTTTAGATATAGATACTACTAATAATATATCTATAAATCAAACTAATCTAAATAGTCATATAGTTTTAATAGGTTATGGTAGACTAGGGAAAACAATTGCTAAACAATTGACAAAAAATAATATTAATTTCATTGCAATTGAAACCGATATACAAACAGTTAAAGAAGCTCAGCGATTAAAAGAACCTGTAATTTTTGGAAATGCCGCACAGAAAAATATTTTGGAAGCAGTAAGGATAAAAGAAGCATCATCTGTAATAATATCAATAGGCAATAGTCAAAAATTACAACAAATTTGTGAAGCCGTAAATGATTTAACTCATAATACTAAAACAATTGTAAGAGTTAATAGATTTGAAGAGAAAGAAGCTCTTGAAGACTTAAATTTATCACATATTATTGTAGAAACAGAAAAAACTGCATTAGCTATGTTTGATGAAGCAGTTCATTGTAAATTTTAGACTTAATTCTTAAAGAACTAAGTCTAAGATTATCATTTTGTTGGTATTGGATAATTATCAACTACAAAGTCAATATCTTTATCCCCTCTACCACTTAAATTAACTAATATTGATTTATCTGGATTTTGTACTGCATATTTCATTGCAAATGCTACTGCATGTGCTGATTCAAGAGCAGGGATAATACCTTCATATTGTGATAATTTATAAAAGGCATCTATAGCTTCTTCATCATTACAATGTCCTATATTTGTTCTTCCTATTGAATTTAAATAGGCATGCTCTGGTCCTACTGATGGATAATCTATCCCACTTGCAATAGAATGCACAGCTGCAGGTTCACCATTTTCATCACTTAACATAATAGAGTTAAATCCATGCATAACACCTTCTTTACCATAAGTTAAACTAGCGCTATGTTCCCCTATTTTATCACCCTTACCCATAGGTTCAACACCATAAAGCTCTACATCATCATCAATAAAACCACTGAAAATACCAATAGCATTTGATCCTCCACCTACACAAGCAGCCACAGTGTCTGGTAATTTTCCTGTTAATTCTTTAAATTGTTCTTTTGATTCCAGTCCAACTATATATCATCTTTGGAAAAGGATGTGGACCTACAACAGAACCGATACAAAATAATTGACTTTGAGGATCTTTTACATATGCTTCAAAAGCAGAATCAACTGCTTCTTTTAAAGTTTTTAATCCATGAGTAGCAGGAACAACTTTTGCTCCAAGAATTTTCATTCGTACAACATTTGGATACTCTTTTTCGATATCAACTTCTCCCATATGGATCTCACATTCTAATCCAAAATAAGCTGCTGCAGTTGCAAGTGCAACACCATGTTGTCCAGCACCAGTTTCAGCTATAAGTTTTTTCTTTCCAAGAGATTTAGCAAGTAATGCTTCTGCCATTGTATGATTTAATTTATGTGCACCCATATGGTTTAAATCTTCTCTTTTTAAGTATATTTGACCACCACCAATAAGTTTACTTAAATTTTTACAATGATAAATAGGAGTTGGTCTCCCTTGAAAATGTTTTCTTATATATCTAAGTTCTTTTATATATTCATCTGATTGAGATAATTTTTTATAAGCTTCCCTTATATCTTTAAATGGTTCTTCTAATTGTGGAGGAATAAATGATCCTCCAAACTTTCCAAAATATCCATTTTCATCTGGCATTGTTTCTAAATATGGTTTTTGATTCATTTTTATCCTTTAAAAAATATATTTATATATTAACACAATTTAATGATAATAATATAGCTTTATCAATAACATTATAAAAATATAATAATATCAATAAAGCTAATTTAATATAAATTTTAGATATAATCGCGGATATAAATAAAAAAACAATATAAGGAATAAGCATATGCAAGATTTAACAGGTGCAATGACAGCTTTAATTACTCCATTTAAAAATGGTAAACTAGATGAAGTAACTTATGAAAAACTAATCAAAAGACAAATAGCTCAAGGAATAGATAGTGTAGTTCCTGTTGGGACAACTGGAGAAAGTGCTACATTAAATATGGAAGAACATAAAAGATGTATTGAAATTGCAGTTGCTACATGTAAAGGTACAAATGCTAAAGTAATTGCAGGTGCTGGTGGAAATGCTACAGCAGAAGCTATGGAACTTGCAGTTCACGCACAAGCAGTAGGTGCAGATGCAATCCTTTCTGTAACACCATATTATAATAAACCAACACAAGAAGGTTTATATCAGCATTACAAAGCTGTTGCAAATTCTATTGAAATTCCTGTAATGCTTTATAATGTACCTGGTCGTACTGCAGTTGATATGACTGCTGATACTTGTGTAAAATTATTTAATGATATTTCAAATATATATTCAGTGAAAGAAGCAACAGGAAGTTTAGAAAGAGTTATTGAGCTAAATACTAAAGCACCTGACTTTGCAGTAATAAGTGGTGATGATGCTATTGATTTCCCATTTATGGTACAAGGTGGAAGTGGATGTATTTCAGTAACAGCTAATCTTTTACCAAATTTAAAATCTGAAATTATCCATGCAGTTCAAAAAGGTGATTTTGAAGAAGCAAAACAAATTAATAATATGCTTTACCCATTAAATAAAGTGTTATTCTGTGAAGCTAACCCTATTCCAATTAAAGCTGCAATGTATATAGCTGGTTTAATTGATACATTAGAATATAGACTTCCATTAACTCCACCAACAAAAGAAAACATGAAAAAAATCGAATTAGTAATGGCTAATTACGATATTATAAAATAAGGATTAACTATGAGTAATAAAGGTAAAACACTAGTAATTACAGGAGCAACTAAAGGAATTGGTAAAGCTTGTGCGTATAGATTTGCAAAAGAAGGTATTAATATTGCTTTTACATATAATTCAAATGATGAAATTGCAAAAGAAATTGCTGCTGATTTAGAATCAAAATTTGGAATTAAAGCTAGATATTATCCATACAATATTTTAGAGCCAGAAACTGCAAAAGAATTATTTTTAAAAATAGATGAAGACTTTGATAGAATCGATTATTTCATATCAAATGCAATGATATATGGTAGAGCAGTTGTAGGTGGATATGGTAAATATATGAAACTTAAACCAAGAGGTTTAAATAATATCTATACTGCAACAGTTGATGCATTTGTTTGTTGTTCTCAACAAGCTGCTAAAAGAATGCAAAAAGTTGGTGGTGGAGCAATGGTTTCACTATCTTCAACAGGAAATTTAGTATATATTGAAAACTATGCAGGACATGGTACAAATAAAGCTGCTGTAGAGGCTATGGTAAGATATGCTGCTACTGAACTTGGAACAATGAATATTAGAGTAAATGCTGTTTCTGGTGGTCCAATTGATACAGATGCACTTAAAGCATTTACAAATTATGAAGAAGTTGCAGAAAAAACAGCTGCATTATCACCACTTGGAAGAATGGGACAACCAGAAGATTTAGCTGGTGCTTGTTATTTCCTATGTAGTGAAGAAGCGGGATGGATTACTGGTAGTACTCTTCTTGTTGATGGTGGAACAACTTTCAAAAAATAATGAAAGAAAAAAACTTAAACCTACCAAATATATTAGCTGCTTTTAGAATAGCCTTAGCACCTTTAATGCTATGGTTTATGGTGGATCAATCAAATCCTATTTTTAATGGATGGCATCCGTCATGGTTTGATTATTTTGCAGGCTTAATTTTTGTAATTGCTTCTGTAACTGACTTTTTTGATGGATACATTGCAAGATCTTGGGATCAAATGACAAAATTAGGATCTATTTTAGATCCTCTTGCAGATAAAATGCTTATACTTGCTGGTCTCTTAGGACTTATGGTACTTGATCGTGCAAGTGCATTTGCCGTATTTTCAATACTTTCAAGAGAATTTTTCATTACTGGTCTACGTGTAGTTGCTGTAAGTGAAGGAAAAGCTGTTGCCTCAACAATGGCTGGAAAAGTAAAAACAGTAGTACAAATGATTGCTATTGGATTCTTACTTATGAATTGGCCATTTGCAACTGAACTTTTATGGTTAGCAGTTGGTTTAACTTTATACTCTGGTTATGAATATATCAGAGACTATTTAAAATAGGATTTTATTTTAATGAGTATTATCACAGTATTATTAGTTTTTATGTTCTTGGTATTCTTCCACGAACTAGGACATTTTACAGCAGCTAAAAAATTAGGTGTAACAGTAGAAAAATTTTCAATTGGATTTGGAATGTTTGGTTTATTAAAACCAGTAATTCAAAAGCATTATAAAGGTACACTTTTTGTAATATATCCAACACTATTTTTAGGTGGATATGTACAAATGAAAGGTCAGGTTGATTCTGATCCTGCCTTAAAAAACTATGATGATGATAGTTATACAGTTAAAAAACCTTGGGAAAAGATTATTATACTTCTTGCTGGTCCTATGGCAAACTTCCTTTTAGCAGCAGTTTTATATTTCACAATTGCAATGATGGGAAATAAAGCCATCTCTCCTACTATTGGTAAGGTTATACCAAACTCTCCTGCAGCAATTGCAGGTCTTCAAATAAATGATGAAGTTATAAAAATCAATAATACTGATATTAAAACTTGGAAACAATTAGGTACTGCAATTAGAGAAACTAATGGTAATATTAAAGTATATATAAAAAGAGATAATAAATATAGAGCTTTAGTACTTAATCCAAAGATTAGTGACTCACAAAATATGTTTAAAGAAAAAATTAAAAAAAGAATGATTGGTATTTCACCAGCCCCTATTTTAATTGATATGACATATACTCCTACTGAAGCTTTAGTTTATGCTTATGATAAAACGATTGAAGCTAGTAGTATGATATTTCAAGGTGTTCAAAAGTTAATATCTGGAGTAGTTCCTAGTAGTGAAGTTGGTGGAGTAATTAGTATAACAAAAGTAATTTCAGATGCTAGTGATGTTGGAATTATTGCCATATTTACAATTTCAGCTTTAATATCTGTAAACTTAGGAGTACTTAATCTTCTTCCAATTCCTATGCTAGATGGTGGACATATTATGTTTAATTTATATGAATGGATTACAGGTCGTGCACCTAGTGATAAAGCACTAAACACATTTGCTATGATTGGAATGTTAATGTTATTTTCATTAATGTTCTTAGGCATTTATAATGATATAAATAGATTTTTTTAAAGGTTAACTAATGACTAAACAACAAGCAATACTAAACTTAGATAAAGTAATAACAAAAACAGAATTTTCAAGACTTCAAGTAAGTGATCATCATATTGTTCAAACTGTAGCAATTAGTAAATATTCAACACCAGAAGATATTGCAGTATTATATGAAGCAGGTCAACGAGCTTTTGGTGAAAATAAAATACAAGACTTAAAAGAAAAATCACAAGCACTTGAAGAGTTACCAATTCAATGGCACTTTGTAGGTTCTTTACAAA